>Ga0209797_10000011_pt1 | contig 89364 bp, 75 predicted proteins | sample DOMMetBare3Fresh_2_FD_187472 | JGI IMG/M metagenome (GOLD analysis project Ga0209797, IMG submission 187472) | Wetland sediment microbial communities from St. Louis River estuary, USA, under dissolved organic matter induced mercury methylation -... | ecosystem: Environmental > Aquatic >... | reverse complement strand
ATCTCCTCCGAGAACATCGGTAATGCGATCCTGTCGCAGGGCGCGGGCTCACTCGAGACCGCCTCGAGCAGCAACCTCGGTGGCACGCTGCAGTTCTACTCCATTGACCCCGCACATGAGCTTGGCCTCAATGTCGCGCTCACGGGCGGCAGCGACTCGGACCAGCGCGGATTCATCCGTTTCGAGACGGGCGATCTCGGTAGCGCCGGCACGAATGCTTACATCAGCTATACGAACCAGCAGACCGACAAATGGAAGGGCTACGGCGAGCAGAAGCAGGAGCACGCCAATTTCAAGGTCGTGCAACCGCTCGGCGACGGGAAGCTGTCCGCGTTCTACAACTGGTCGGACCGGCAGGAAAACGACTACCAGGACCTGTCTTTCGACATGATCAACCGTCTCGGTTACGACTGGGACAACCTGTCGGCGCCGAGTGACTGGCCGCTGATGGTTCAGGTTGCGCAGATCTATCAGGGCACGTTGCCGGGACCGTATCCATCGCCGATCGGGACCGTGGACGACTCCTACGCGAACGCCGCGGGCCTGCGCAAGGACCACCTCATGGGCGCGACACTGAACCTGCCCTTCGGCGATGGCTGGTCCTGGGACACGACCATTTACCGGCACGAAAACAAGGGCCAGGGCATCTGGTTCACACCGTATGTTCCAACCCCGGCCGGTGCGCCGGATGGCAGAGGTGGCACGATCGCCTCGGGCGCCAATGCGCCGATCTCAGTGCGCACGACTGAATACGACATCGACCGCCAGGGCGTGACCTCGGCCCTGACCTGGGCTACCGGTGCGCACACGCTAAGTGCCGGCCTCTGGATCGAGGATAACGACTTCAACCAGGCGCGCCGCTTCTACGGACTCGAATTGGCCGCTCCGCAGCGGGATTCGCTCGAATTCATGACCGATCCGTTCTTTACACAATGGCAGTACGCCTTCAACACCAGCACGGACCAGTTCTTCGTCCAGGACGTCTGGGCGATCAACGACGCGCTGAAGATCAACTTCGGCTTCAAGTCGCTGAACGTGAAGAACAGGGCGCGGGCGGTCGTCGATACCCGTTTCCCCACCAGTCTGGCGGGCAGCATTGAAGCCTCGGAAGACTTCCTGCCGCAGGTCGGATTCAACTACACGATCAACGATGAGAACGAGGTCTTCGGCGCTGCCACGAAGAACATGCGCGCATTCATCGCCTCGGCGACAGGCGCATCGCCATTTGCAACGTCACCCGACAACTTCGCAGTGCTGAAAGCCGCCGGCCTTGATCCGGAAACCTCGACGACCTACGAACTCGGCTGGCGTTACACCGTTGCGGACCTGCAGGCGGTAGCGGCGCTCTACTACGTCGACTTCAAGGACCGGCTGCTTGGCAACACGCTCTGCTCCGGCATCGTCGGTTGCCCGGTGGTGCTGCAGAACGTCGGTGACGTCAAGACTCAGGGCGCCGAGGTCGGCGTACGCTGGGCGTTCATGGAGAACTGGAGCTGGTACAACTCCCTGAGTTACAACGATTCCCAGTACCAGGACGACGTCATACAGGTAAATACCGCCGGTGAGCAAACGGTCATTCCGACCGGTGACAAACAGGTGGTTGATGCCCCGAAGGAGCTGTTCAAGTCGGAACTCGGCTACGACAACGGCACGATCTTCGGCAAGCTTGGAGTCGATTTTACCGGCGAGCGCTATTTCACCTACACGAACAGCCTGTGCGATCCGAGGACCGGCCCGGCGTTTCCGACGCCCTGCACTCCTGATGGCAAGGGCAAGGTCGATTCGTATACGCTGGTCAACGTCAGCCTCGGCTACCGGTTCAAGGACTTTGGCTTCGGCAAGAATCTCTCGATCCAGGCCAACGTCACGAACCTGACCGACGAGAGCTATGTCTCGACAATCGGCTCGAACGGCTTCGGTAATTCCGGTGATAACCAGACGCTGCTGGCGGGTGCTCCGCTGCAGTGGTTCATATCGCTGAACGGGCAGTTCTGACCTGATCGAATTGCACTCGAGCCCGGCCGGACCCCTGGTGGTCCGGCCGGGGAAGCGAGCAACACAATAGTGAAATTTCGCAGAATCGCTTTCGCGGCCATCGCCGGCGCGTTCGCCGCCGGCAGCATGGCAGCACCCCCCCGCACGCCGATCGAGCATGTCGTCGTCATCGTCGGCGAGAACCGCACCTTCGATAACCTGTTCGCGACGTACCGGCCGAAGTCGCGGCAGACCGTCTGGAACCTGCTGTCACGCGGAATCGTGCGCGCCGACGGGTCGCCAGGCCCGAATTTCCAGCTCGCCGAGCAGCATACTGCCGAGGTCCTTGACCGCTATACGCCGACGCCGAAGGTGACCGGAAGTTATGCCGTGTTGCCGCAGCCTTACGCCTTCGCAGCATTCGGCCAGCAACAAAATGTCCCGGACGCACGCATCACCGGGCAGTTGCCGAACGGGCCATACGCAATTTCGCAGCACGTCGGCTACGGCGCGCACACCGGCGATCCGGTACACCGCTTCTTCCAGATGTTTCAGCAGATCAACGGTGGCAAGAACGACCTGTTCGTTTGGACGGCGGAGACTGTCGGCATGGGCCCGAGCAACGGCGACCTGCCCTTCGCGCCCAACCAAACCTATCAGGGCGGCGTGGCCATGGGCTTCTACAACATGGCAGGCGGCGATGCCGCTTATTTCCGCTCGCTCGCCGACCAGTATGCGCTTGCCGACAACTACCACCAGCCGATCCTCGGCGGTACCACGGCTAATTACTTTGCACTTGCGACGGCGGATGTTGGGTACTACACGGCGGATGGGGTGGCTACCACGCCGCCCGCCAAGCTGATCGAAAACCCGGATCCGCAGCCCGGCACGAACAACTGGTACACCGAGGACGGCTATCAGGGCGGCACGTTGGTTGCCTGCGCAGACAGCAGCGCGCCCGGTGTTGCATCGATCCGCGCCTATCTCGCCAGCCTGCCGTACCCGGTTTTCCGCGATGGCAACTGCGAGCCCGGCCATTACTACATGGTCAACAATCTTGAGCCGGCCTTCATGCCGGACGGGTCGCTGCGTGAAGACAAGCCGGAAAAGCGCGTGCTGCCGCCGCAGTCCATGCGAAATATCGGCGACGCGATGAGCGCCGGTGGCGTGTCATGGAAGTGGTATTCCGGCGGCCGCAATGATGGCAAGACAATCGACCGCGAATATTGCGCGATGTGCGACACGATGAGCTACTTCACTTCGACGATGACCGGCCCCGATCGTGCGAAGCTTCAGGGCCTGCAGCAGTTCTATGTCGACGTGAAGAATGCGGAGACTTTCCCCGCAGTCTCAGTGATTGCGCCCTACGACAGCATTTCCGGCCACCCGGGCTACGCCATGGAGCCGGCTTATGACGAGCTGGTGCGCGACGTCATCGCCCGGCTGCGTGCCAATCCCGAGATCTGGAAGCACACGGCGGTCCTCGTGACATTCGACGAGGGCGGCGGCTACTACGATTCCGGCTATGTGCAGCCGATTGACTTCTTCGGTGACGGCACGCGCATTCCGCTGCTCGCGGTCTCACCGTACGCGCGGCGCGGCCACGTCGATCACACGTATTACGATCACGCCTCGATCGCCAAGTTCATCGAGTACAACTGGGGCTTGCCGCCTATCACGGCCCGCAGCCGCGACAACCTGCCGAACCCGATTCACACCAAACGCGATCCGTACGTGCCGGTGAACCGGCCGGCAATCGGCGATCTGACCGGGTTGTTCGACTTCAAGCGGAGGCCTCGCCTGTAGCCGGCCGCGCCTGTAGCTGCGGCGGCTATCAACCCCGTCGTCAGGCCGTATTGCCCGGCCCACGCGCCGCCAGCGCGCCGATAATCTCCGTTTCGCCGCAGACGCCCAGCACCTGACCGCCCTCCGCGAGCAACACGGGATGACCCGTCCTCCGGCGCAGGTCAATCAAGGCCTGCAGCGACAGCGATGCGGGCGCGACGATCACGGCGCGTTCGTCCTCGGCGCATACCGCGTCATCGCCCACGACGCGCAAGGGATGCGGTTGCCCGTTGAGGCGCAATTCGACGGGCGCATGATGGGAGTCGAGCTTCAGTTGATAATGTCGCGCGTCATCGAGGCAAAGAGCGCCGTCCGCCCGATCCATCTGCTCACGCTTGCGCATGATCATCGCGCCGGTGAGCACGTTGAGCGGATTCATGTGCCGCACGAATTCCGCGACGTAGTCGTCAGCGGGACGCAGCACGATATCCTGTGCAGCACCGGTCTGCACGATGCGGCCATGATGCATGATCGAGATCCGGTCCCCGAGGCGCAGCGCTTCGTCAAGGTCATGACTTACGAACAGGATTGTCTTCCTGACGCGTTCCTGCAGCGCCAGCAACTCGTCCTGCAGCTTGTCGCGGATCAGCGGATCAAGGGCCGAAAACGGTTCGTCCATCAGCAGAATGTCCGCCCTGGTCGCAAACGCACGCGCCAGACCCACCCGCTGCTGCATGCCGCCGGACAACTCGCTGACATCGCGATCTGCCCATTGCGACAAACCGACCAGGTCGAGCTGTTCCGCGACGATCTTGCGCCGTTCAGCCGCTGATTCGCCGCGCAATTCCAGGCCCAGACCGACGTTGTCCGCGACCGTGCGCCAGGGAAGCAGCGCGAATTGCTGGAATACCATGGCGACGCGTTCGCGTCGCAGGCGCCTCAGGCGTTCCGTGCTGCAGTGGCCCACATCGATCGGCGCATTCGCGTCATCGATCAGCACCTGCCCGCGCGTGATGGCGGTCAGGCCGTTGGCCGCCCGCAGGAGCGTCGATTTTCCGGACCCCGACAGCCCCATCATCACGCAGATCTCGCCCGGCGCGATGCCGAGGCTTGCGCCGACCACACCGACCACGACGCCGCAGGCAGCAGAAATCTCGTCCCTTGTGCCGCCCGCATCGAGCCGCGCAAGCGCATCGCGGATCGCGCGCGCGCCTTTTCTCCCCCGTTCCCGGCAGAACAGGATGTCGACATCCTTGAACTCGAGTGCGGCACTCATTGAGACGCACTGCGACTGCCGGGCCGGCTGACACGGTCCAGGATGATTGCGAGCAGGACGATCGCAAAGCCCGCCTCGAAACCAACATCAACCTGCACGCTGTTCAGCGCCCGCACGACCGGCACGCCGAGACCGCCGGCGCCCACCAGCGCCGCAATCACGACCATCGACAGGCTCAACATGATGCACTGGGTGACGCCGGCCAATATGGTCGGCAGGGCACTCGGCAGCTCGATTTTCCACAGCCGTTGCATTGGCGTCGCGCCGAATGCGTCACCCGCTTCGAGCAAGGGTCGCGGCACGGAGGAGATACCCAGGTGCGTGAGGCGGATCGGCGCCGGCAGCGCGAAGATCACCGTCGAGATCAGGCCGGGCACGACGCCGAGCCCGAACAGGACCAGCGTCGGAATCAGATACACGAATGTCGGCAGGGTCTGCATCAGGTCGAGCACCGGTCGCAGCGCTGCATACAGGCGCGGCCGATGCGCCGCCGCGATTCCTATCGGCACGCCCATCAAAGTCGAGAACAGCGCGGACACGAACACCAGCGACAAGGTCTCGAGCGTCGCGGCCCAGTAACCCTGGTTCATGATGAACAGCAGGCCCGCGACGATGAAAATCGCAAGTCCGATCGAGCGATGCAGAAGCCAGGCGAGCGCCGCGATCACCAGGATCAGGAGCGGTGCAGGAGTTCCTGACAGCACGGCGTTCGTGGCATCCACCGAGCTGCGAATCACGGTCGAGGTGCCCGCGAAAAATGCCTTGCCGTGCATCTTGATGAACTCGATGAACGCGGCGACCGTGCGGCCGAGCGGTATCTTGTGACTGGTCACCCAGGGCTCGAAACCGCGCGCCACAGGCTGAGCAGGCAACGACGCGGATTCCAGCAGGGCGGGCTTGCCATCGAATGTAAGCACGCCTTCGAGCCATGTCGCCAGTGCGTCCGGATTGGCCTTGAGCCATTCTTCAGCCGCAGCTTCCGGCGCAAGATGCCGGTCCAGGATGCCGGCCATCATTTCGCTCTCACCACGCAATGTGAATCTCAGGTTCTTTACCAGGCGGCCGACATTCGGGCACTCGCGCAGATAGCCGGCCCGGGTGTTCGTGAAGACGGTCGCCCCGCCAAAATTCGGCCCGAAGCTCGCATCACCGCCGCTGAGATAACGAATATCGAATCGTGTGTTCATCGGGTGCGGTTCCCAGCCGAGGAACACGATGGGCTGCCGCGCAGCATAGGCGCGCTCGACCTGCGCCAGCATGCCTTGCTCGCTCGACTCCACGAGCTTGAACTTACCGAGACCCAGCTGGTTCTTCTTGATCATTTCGAGCAGGTGGCGATTGCCGTCATTGCCGGGCTCGATGCCGTAGATCTCGTGTTTCAGTTCCGCGCCGAAGCGCGCAATGTCGGCGAAATCCTTGAGTCCCGCGTCGTGTGCATAGGCCGGCACCGCGAGCGTGTACTTTGCGCCGGTGAGATTGGCGCCCACCACTTCGACGGATCCATCCGCGAAATAGGCACGACTGTCACCGTCCATCGACGGCATCCAGTTGCCGAGAAAGACGTCGATGTCCTTGTTCTTCATCGAAGCGTAGGTCACCGGCACGGACAGCACGGTGACCACAGGCACGTAGCCGAGCCTGCGGAGCAGGTGGCTCGCAAGGCCCGTGGTCGCCGTGACATCGGTCCAGCCGATATCAGCGAAGCGCACGGTCTGGCAGGACGCGGGCTCGGGTGCGGCCTGCGCCAGGGCGCTGTGCGGGCCGAAAGAAAGCAGGACGACCAGCGCGAGGCACCCGGCCCCGGCCACCCGCGCCGCCCTTGACCTGCCCGACCGGCTAACGAATGATCGTTCCACAGGGGATATCTTCGGCATGTTCGTGTCCCCGTAACTATTCGCAGAAAAGGACGATGTGACAACCCTCATTAGTTTCGCAGAACCGGGATCTTCCGGCACGACTGCGCGGGCTGCAAAGCGCGCGGCTGCGCCATGAGCACGACCGGCGAGCGCCTGGTTTCCTTCAATCCGGCGACCGGCGACCGGCTCGGTGACGTCGCGGTCGCCGGCCCCGGGGAAATCGAGGCGGCTGTCCGCGCCGCGCATGCTGGACAACCCGGATGGGCGTCCATGAACGGGGCCGAACGTGCTCGCATCCTGCGCCGCGCCGCCGAGATCCTGCGTGCCCGCAATGACGAACTGGCCGCGCTCGAGACCCGCGATACCGGCAAGCCGATCCAGGAAACACGCGTCGTCGATGTCATCTCGGGCGCTGAATGCCTGGAGTACTTCGCCGCGCTCGCGCAGAGCGCCGCCGGCGAATACATCGATCTCGGGCCGCAGGCCTTCGGCTACACGCGCCGGGAGCCCATCGGCATTGTCGCCGGCATCGGCGCCTGGAATTACCCGCTGCAGATCGCCTGCTGGAAATCCGCTCCCGCGCTCGCCTTCGGCAACGCCATGATCTTCAAGCCCGCGAGCCTCACGCCGCTTTCCGCCGTCGAGCTCGAGAAGATCTACCGCGAGGCCGGCGTGCCGCCCGGCATCTTCCAGGTGGTGCACGGCCATTCCGGGACCGGACGCCTGCTGACGCGCCATCCGGAGATCCGCAAGGTATCGCTCACGGGTTCGGTCGGCACCGGCAAGGCGGTGATGAACGACGCCTCGAGCACCGTCAAGGCCGTGACGCTCGAGCTCGGCGGCAAGTCGCCGCTGATCGTCTTCGAGGACGCGAAACTCGACCAGGCCGTTTCCGGCGCGCTGCTCGCCAATTTCTATTCCGCGGGCGAGGTGTGCTCGAACGCGACGCGCGTGTTCGTGCATCGCTCGATCAAGGCGGAATTCCTGCGCCGCCTGGTCGCGAGGGTCGGCGCCATGCGCATCGGCGACCCGATGGATCCGGCGACCCAGGTCGGCTCGCTCATTTCCGAAGAACACATGCAAATGGTTCTCGGCTACATCGCGCGCGGCCGCGCGGAAGGCGCACGCATCCTTGTGGGCGGCAACCGCCGCATCGACGGCGCGCTCGCAAAGGGATTCTTCGTGGAGCCGACGGTCTTCGATGGCTGTCGCGACGACATGGCCATCGTGCGCGAGGAGATCTTCGGTCCGGTGATGTCGGTGCTGGAGTTCGAGGACGAGGAAGAAGTCATCGGACGCGCGAACGCGACCGAGTTCGGCCTCTCCGCCGGCGTCTTCACCAACGACCTCAACCGCGCGCACCGCGTGATCGCAAAGCTCCAGGCCGGGACCTGCTGGATCAATCATTACAACGTGACCCCGATCGAACTCCCGTTCGGCGGCGTCAAGCTCTCCGGCCTCGGGCGCGAGAACGGCCGCGCCGCCATGGAGCATTACACCCAGCTGAAGAGCGTGTATGTCGCAAAAGGCGACATCGATGCGCCCTACTGAGGCCTTCGATTATGTGATCGTGGGTGCGGGTTCCGCCGGCTGCGTGCTGGCGGACCGGCTCACCGAAGACGGAAAGCACAGCGTGCTGCTGCTCGAGTACGGCGGCTCGGATCGCTCGATATTCCTGCAGATGCCTTCAGCACTCGCGATCCCGATGGGCATGAAGAAATACAACTGGTTCTATTACACGGAACCAGAGCCACACCTGGGCGGACGCCGCATGCACACCCCGCGCGGCAAGTGCCTGGGTGGTTCCTCCTCGATCAACGGACTCGTGTATGTGCGCGGGAATGCGCAGGATTTCAATCGCTGGGAGGAAGAAGGCGCCACGGGCTGGAGTTATGCCGATGTGCTGCCGTACTTCCGGCGCGCCGAAACACGCGCGGAAGGCGGCGACGACTACCGCGGCGACCGGGGCCCGCTGCAGACCTGCTACGGTACCTTGGCCAATCCGCTGCACGCGGCCTGGCTCGCAGCGGGCAAACAGGCCGGCTATCCAGAAACGGCCGACATCAACGGCTTCCAGCAGGAGGGCTTCGGACGCTTCGACATGACCGTCGGTGCCGGGCGCCGCTCGAGCACCGCCAATGCCTACCTGCGCCCGGCGATGCAGCGGCGCAATCTCACCGTCCGCACGCATGCGCTCGCGACGGGCATCCTGTTCGAAGGCCGGCGCGCGGTCGGCCTCTGCTATCGCAGGGGCGACGTCATGCACGAGGTGCGCGCGCAGCGCGAAGTGCTGGTCTGCGGCGGGCCGATCAACTCGCCGCAATTTCTGAAGCTCTCCGGTCTCGGGCCTGCCGCTGAGCTCAAGCAGAACGGCATCGGCGTGGTCCGCGACATGCCTGGCGTAGGCGAGAATCTCCAGGATCACCTGGAGTTCTATTTCCAGCTCGCCTGCCAGGAACCGATCACCCTTTATTCGTCGATGAGCCTCTGGTCGAAGGCGCTGATCGGCGCGCGCTGGCTACTTTTCAAGGACGGGCTCGGCGCCACCAATCATTTCGAGACCGGCGGATTCATCCGGAGCCGCGCGGGCGTGCCCTACCCCGACATTCAGTTTCACTTCCTGCCGCTCGCGGTCACTTACGACGGCTCTTCAATGGCGCAGGAGCATGGTTTTCAGGCGCACGTCGGGCCGATGCGCTCGAAGAGCCGCGGATGGGTGCGCCTTGCATCGGCGAATCCGCTAGACAAGCCGAAGATCTGCTTCAACTACCTGAGTCACGCCGACGACTGGTCGGAAATGCGCGCCTGCGTGCGCCTGACGCGCGAGATCTTCGCGCAGCCAGCATTTGACCGTTACCGCGGCCGCGAGATCCAGCCGGGCGCGACATGCGTGAGCGACGAGCAGATCGATGCGTTCGTCCGCGACAAGGCTGAAACCGCTTACCACCCGTCCTGCAGCTGCAAGATGGGGCGGCGCGACGACCCGATGGCGGTGGTCGATTCCGAGGCGCGCGTCATCGGGATCGACGGGCTGCGTGTGGTCGATTCCTCGATCATGCCGTCCATCACGACGGGCAATCTCAATGCGCCCACCATCATGCTGGCCGAGAAAGCCGCCGATCACATCCTCGGCAGGCCGCTGCTGCCGGCCGCTACGACGAATTACTACGTGGCATCCGGCTGGCGCACTTCGCAGCGCTAGCGGATCCGCGCTAGTTGTACGCGGCGCCGAACCGCCAGGTCGCTGTCAAACCATACGTCCGCGGCTTGGCGTACACGCCCGCGACGACGCCCGCGAACAATGAACTATCGAACGCGTAGACGCGGTACTTCTCATTCGTGAGATTGTCGACGAAGGCCGCAACATTCCACCGCCCGTCCTCTGCGCCATAGCCGATGCGCGCATTGGCCACATAGTACGCATCCTCCTTCTCGACCGGCGCGCACAGGACGGTGAAGCAGAACTTGTCGGTGTACTGGACGTCGGCCTGCACCGATGCCCTGTTGCCACCCAGCGGGAATTCATAACGCGCCAGCGCATTGCCGGAGAAGCTTGGCGCCTGCGGCAGGTCGTGTTCGACGCGCGTCACCGTGTCCGGCAGCACGATGTCCTCGACGTTGGAGCTGAGCGCGGACAGGCCGAGCTGCAGGGTCAGGCCGTCGATCGGACGGGAGTTGATTTCCGCCTCCAGGCCGTAGGCCTTCGCGGGCAGGTTGATGACCGTCTGGTTGACGCCGAGCTGCACGAAGGCCTGGTAGTCGGTGTAGTCGTAGTAGAAGGCGGTCGCGTTGAAGCTGGTTACCCGGTTGATCGTCGACTTGATGCCCAGCTCGAACGAGTCCAGTACCTCGGGCTTGAACGGAATGCCGTTCAGGAACTGCGCGTCGGTGCCGAGGGGAATGCCGAAAGCCGGCGCATCGGCGAATGGCGTGCCGGTGGAGAAGGAAAAGCCGCCGCTCTTGCTGCCGCGGTTGTAGCTCGCGAACAGCAGCACGTCGTCGTTGACGCGGTAATCGACCTCGAGCCGCGCGGTGACGTCATCGAATGTCGCATCCGCGTCCTCCGGCGTGAGCGTAATTGGTACGACGGTCTGATCGAACGGCACGCCAAATGAGGTGCCGACTACCTGCGTACGGTCGAACTTGATCTGGATGCCGTTGCTCGGTTCGTCCCCGTAGTAAGCGCCCTCGCGCTGGTCGCGCCAGTAGCGCAGGCCTGTGATCAGGCTGACCTTGTCGGTGGCTTTCCACTCGTTCTGCAGGAAGACGGCGTACGAGGTCGTGTCTTGCGAAGCCGTGATGACCGGAATGTAGGCGAAGGATGGGTCGCCGAATACGTCAGCGTAGAACGGATCGGCGAACTGGCCGGTGTAGTCGCCCTCGACCTTCATGCCGTACACGCCGCCGACGAGCTGGTTGTTGCCGAAGGTGCCCGACAGGCGCAGCTCCTCCGAGTACTGCCTGAGATCGCTGCCCTGGTAGAAGACCACGCCCAGGACCGGCGAAGCGTCGCCGCCCTCGATGTAGAACTTGTCGGCTTTCTGGTAATCGGTGATCGACACGAGATCGAGCCCGCCGATCTTCGAATCGATGCGCAGCGTCGCGGCTTTGATCGTGCGATCGACATAGGAGAGCGAGCTCTCATCCGTGGCCCAGGGGTCGCCGCCGCGGCTCGGGATGATCGCCGGATTCTGGTAGCCGGTGCCGGCTGCGCCAGGCGCAGTGCCCCAGAACGGGCAGGCCAGCGTCGGCGGAGTGAATTCGCCCTGCCGCTGCGCATTCGGGCAGGCGGGCTCGTGCGAATAGAGGCCCGCCTGGCGTTCCTTGTCGGCGCGCAGGTAGCGCAGGATCAGGTTGACGTTCGTGCTGTCGGAGGGTTGCCAGGCCAGTTGTCCACGCACGGCGTAATGATCGTTCGCGCCGCGGTCTTGCTGGCCGGGAAAGAGCTCCTTGATGAAGCCGTCGTCCTGGTTGCTGACGAAAGCAAGCCGTCCCTGCCACTTGTCGGAGAACGGCCCCGAAACCGCGCCTTCGACGATCATCTGGTTGAAGCGGCCATAGGTCCCGGTGACGTAACCCTCGAATTCGTCGGTCGGCTTCTGCGAGATGAACTGGATAGCGCCGCCCGTGGCATTGCGCCCAAACAGGGTTCCCTGCGGACCGCGCAACGCTTCGACGCGTGCCAGGTCGAACACGGGGAAACTCGCCAGGTTGATCGAACTCGAATAGCTGTCGTCCTGGTAGACCGCGACCGGCGGCTCCTGCTCGTCGCCGTAACTGTTCTGCGCAACGCCGCGGATGTTGAACACGACCTGCGACGAGGAGTAGGCGTTCATCTTCAGGCTCGGCACCGCGCGCACGATGTCCGTCGCGGTCTTGATATTGAGGTTCTCCAGCGATTCTTCGCCGAGCGGCGTCACCGAGATGCCGACGTCCTGGATGTTCTGTTCACGGCGCTGAGCCGTCACGACGACTTCCTCGAATGGCGAGGCTCCTGCCGCCGTCTCCGCCTGCTGCGCCAGCGCTGCCTGCGCCCCGCTGCAGATCAGCGCCGCAGAGGTCGCCAGACGAAGAATGCATTGAACGGCGCGCTGGATGTTCCGCATGGGAGCTCCCTGAACAGTAATTCTTGTTGGCCTGGTCGTGAGCTGGCAGGCAATGGATAGCCGCGGCTCAATTTTTGCATCTTCCACCAGTGCCAGCGGTTAAGCAAGACTGGCCGAAACACCGGAGCAATCCTTCATTGCGCCGGGGTGACGAAATCGCGGGCAGCCTCCAGCAGGAGTTCCGAAACGTAGTCCGCGAAGGAACGCCAGACCTCGAGCCGGAATTCGTCGGCGCCGGTGCGCCAGACAACGATATCCGCCTTGCCGAACAACGTGCGCGTGCACATGCCGGGCGGAAATTGTGCGGGATCGAGGTCCAGCGGACATCCGGTATTGAGAATCGCGCTGGCGTGAGGGCCGCTCACCTGCATTGCAACCTGGCGCTGGCTGACGTCCACCAGTGAATGCACGATGCCTGCCAGTGCGGTCTCGAGCGCGGTGGCGAAACTCTGCGCCTCCCCTGCCGGAGCGAGGAGCAGTTGCTCGTCCGGCCCCAGCCACAGTGACGCGCGGTTCCCGTGCACAGTGGCGCGGCATGGGGTGTCCACCAGGGACAGGCCCAGTACCGCGCCAGCCGCCGCGCGCGCTGCCGGCCCGCCCTGCAATACGAAGCGCGTCGCCGGCGTCAGTGTTCGCAACCAGCCTGTAACGAAGTGTTCAGCCATTCAGGCGCGCTCCGTCCTTGTCGTAGAACACCGGCGAGGTCACTTCGACCGCGACCTCGCCGCCGGGCATGGGAACGAAGAGTGTCTGGCCATGACGCGCGCGTCCGCCCGCCACCATCGCGAGTGCGATCGAGTGCCCGAGCGCCGCGCTGAAGTAGGAGGACGTGACATGGCCGCACAATTGCATGGGCGGCTTCTGTCCCGCCGTTTCTACGACCTGCGCGCCTTCCTCGAGCACGATGCCGGGATCCCGCGTGCGCAGGCCCACGAGCTGCTTTCGGTGCGGCGATTTCATCGCTGGACGCTCGAGCGATCGCTTGCCGACGAAATCCGGCTTGTTCCGGCCGATGGCCCAGGCGAGGCCCGCATCATCGGGCGTCACGGTGCCATCCGTGTCCTGACCGACGATGACGTAGCCTTTTTCCGCGCGCAGCACGTGCATGGTTTCCGTGCCATAGGGCGTGATCCCGTGTGCAGCGCCCGCAGCGTGCACGGCCTCCCAGACGACGTGGCCGCTGCCGGCCGGCACATTGATCTCGTAGCCCAGTTCGCCGCTGAAGCTGACGCGAAACAGCATCATCGGCGTGTCACAGATGGATCCCTGCGCCACGCTCATGTGCGGCAGGGCCTCGTGTGAAATGTCGAGGCCTGCAACGAGCGGCTGCAACACGCGCCGCGCGAGCGGCCCCTGCACGGCGATGACCGCCCACTGCTCGGTGGTGGAAGTCAGCCACACCTCGAGTTCCGGCCATTCCGTCTGGCGGTAATCCTCCATCATTGCGACCACGCGCGCTGCGCCGCCGGTCGTCGTGGTCACATGAAAGCGATCCGGTGCCAGGCGCGCCACGACGCCATCGTCGTAGATGAAGCCATCTTCACGCAGCAGGATTCCGTAGCGCGCGCGGCCGGGGGCGAGGTTAGACCAGTTGTTGATGTAGAGCCGGTTCAGGAACTCGGCCGCATCGGGACCCACCACAGCGATCTTGCCGAGCGTCGATGCGTCAAAGATCCCGCAGCCGGAACGCACGGCCAAACATTCGCGCGCGACGGCCGCGTGCATGTCCTCGCCGGCGCGCGGGAAATAGCGCGCCCGCTTCCACAGGCCGACGTCCTCGAACACCGCATGCGCTGCTTCCGCCCATTCATGCATCGGCGTCTTGCGCACCGGGTCGAACAGGTCGCCGCGCGCCATGCCGGCGAAGCTGCCGAATGTGACCGGCGTATACGGCATGCGGAATGTCGTGAGGCCGATCTCGGGAACGGGCTTGCCGAGGCGCCCGGCGACGATGCCGAGTGCATTCCGATTGGAGGTCTTTCCCTGGTCGGTCGCCATCCCGACGCTGGTGTAGCGCTTGATGTGCTCGATGGAGCGAAAACCTTCGCGTGTCGCGAGCGCCAGGTCATCCGTGGTCACGTCGTTCTGCCAGTCCACGAAGGCTTTTGATCCGGCGCCTGGTGGCGACTGCGGCAATGCCGCAGGAATTGTATCCGCGCCGGTGTCGTCTCCGGTTACTGCGAAGTGCCGCGCCGCACCGTCAAAGCCACTGGTCTTCGCGGCGGCGGCGCCGGCCGTGGCGCCATCTTCCAGCACGGCGCCCAGACCATGGACGCCGCGGCATGCGCCGGCCGAACGCTCGCGTTCGGTCGATGATCCCGGAACGAACGCGGCCAGGGCATCGTTCCATTTCAGCTTGCCGCGCGACTGGGAGAAGAGATGCACGCTCGGCGTGAAGCCGCCCGACATCAGCACCAGGTCGCATGCGATTTTGTGCTGCTGCACACGGCCACCGCCGTCGGTGGTCGACAGTTCGATGCCGCTGACGCGGCGATTGCCGCGGGTACCCCGCACGGTTGCACGCATCAATGTATCGATGCCGGCGCGGCGCGCCGCCTGCGGCAGGACGCCATCGGCGACCTCGCGCAGGTCTGCTACCGCAACGATCTTCACCCCGGCGGCATGCAGGTCGAGCGCTGCCCGGTAGGCGCTGTCTGTTCCCATGACGACGACCGCGCGGGACCCCGCACGAACACCGTAGCGGTTGAGATAGGCCTGCGCGGCGCCGGCCAGCATGATTCCGGGCCGGTCATTGCCCGGGAACACCAATGGCTGCTCGATGGCGCCGGTCGCCAGCACCACCTCGCGCGCACGCACCTGCCACAGGCGCTCGCGCGCCTGCCCCGGCGGAGGCTGCGCGAGATGTTCGGTGAGCCGCTCATTGAGCCCGATCGCGTTGTGCGGAAAGTAGCCGAATGCCGTCGTGCGCGGCAGCAGCCGCACGCGCGGATGAGCGCTCAGTGCGGCCACCGCCCGAGCAAGCCAGGCCTCGGTCGTCACGCCGTCAATCAGCGCCGGCGATCCGGCCAACAGCGATCCACCCAGTTCAGCCTGTTCATCGCAGAGGATGACACGCGCGCCGCCATCCGCTGCGGTGAGCGCCGCGGCCAGCCCCGCGGGCCCTGCCCCGATGATCAGTACGTCGCAATGCGCGTAGAGATTCGCGTAGCGGTCCGGGTCGGGCAAGGCCGGTGCGCGGCCGAGACCCGCCGCGGCGCGGATCAATGGTTCATAGACTTTGGCCCAGCCGGAGCGCGGCCACATGAAAGTCTTGTAGTAGAACCCGGCGGGAAAGAGCGGCGACAGCAGATCGTTCGCACGCCCCACATCGAAGTGCAGGCTCGGCCAGCGGTTCTGGGAGGAGGCAGCGAGGCCGTCGTAGAGCTCGACCTGGGTCGCGCGCAGGTTCGGCGTGTAACGCGCCGCATCGCGGCGCACCGCGACCAGGGCATTCGGCTCTTCCGCGCCGGCCGTCAGGATGCCGCGCGGACGATGGTACTTGAATGACCTCCCGACCAGGTGCACGCCGTTTGCAAGAAGCGCGGATGCTAGCGTGTCGCCCTGCACGCCCTCGAATGACTTGCCATCAAAGGTGAATTGCAGGGTCCGTTTCCGGTCGATGCGGCCGCCGCTTGCGGTACGAAATTCGCTCATTTCGGCGGGCTCTCGCCGATCCGGTATGTGGCGGCAAAATGGTCGGTCGTGGTGTCGCGCAGCGCATTGAAGAACCGGCCGCAGCCGCGCGTATGGCGCCAGCGTTCGGCGTGCATTCCCCGCGGGTTGCTGCGGAAATAGAGATACTCGGCCCACTGCTGGTCGCTTTGCTGCGCGGGCTGCCGCGGACGCACGAGATGCGCCTGCCCGCCGTAGGCGAACTCGACCTCAGGTCTCTTGCCGCAGTATGGACAGTCGATGAGCAACATCGGGTGCAGGCTCAGTGGGCGACAGCGGCGGCCGCGGCCTCGTCGATCAGCACGCCATCGCGGAAGCGTTCGAGCGTGAAAGGCGCATTGATGGGGTGCGGCTCGTCATTTGCGATGGTCCAGGCGAATACGTGCGCGGAACCGGGTGTTGCCTTGAATCCGCCGGTGCCCCAGCCGCAATTCACGAAAAGGCCAGGCACGGGTGTCTTGCCGACGATCGGCGATCGATCGGGCGTTACGTCGACGGTACCACCCCAGTTGCGCAGCATGCGCAGGCGCCGGAAGCAGGGAAACAATTCGCAGATCGCTTCCAGTGTGTGGGTGTTGACGTGCAGCGCGCCGCGTTGCGTATAGGAAGTGTAAGCATCGGTCCCCGCGCCGATCACCAGTTCGCCCCTGTCCGACTGGCTGATGTACGCATGAATGCTGTTGGACATCACCACGCAGGGGAAGACGGCCTTGACGGGCTCCGATACCAGCGCCTGCAGCGGATAACTTTCCAGCGGCAGCTGAACATCCACCATCCGCATCACGACGCTGGAATTGCCCGCCGCCACCACGCCGATTTTCCTGCTGCGAATCAGGCCGCGCGTGGTTTCGAGCGCCTCGACGGCGCCATTCGCGTCGCGGCGGATGCCGGTGACTTCGCAATTCTCGATGATGTCCACGCCGAGCGCGTCGGCAGCGCGGGCATAACCCCAGGCGATGGCGTCGTGACGCGCCGTGCCACCGCGGCGCTGCAGGCCGGCGCCCATTACCGGATAACGGATGTTCGCTTCGATATTGAGCGGCGGACAGAATGCTTTGGCTTCCGCAGCCGTCAGCCATTCGTTGTCGACGCCATTGCAGCGGTTGGCATGGATGTGGCGCTTCAGCACCTGCACGTCGTGCACCGTGTGCGCCAGCATCATCACGCCGCGCGGCGAGAACATCACGTTGTAGTTCAGGGTCTGCGACAGGTGTTCCCACAGTTTTACGGCGTGGTCATAGAGCCGAATGCTCTCGTCAAAGAGATAGTTTGACCGGATGATGGTGGTGTTGCGGCCGGTATTGCCGCCGCCGATCCAGCCTCGTTCGACGACCGCGATATTGGTGAGTCCGTGCTCGGCGGCGAGGTAATACGCGGTTCCCAGGCCGTGCCCGCCGCCGCCGATGATGACGGCATCGTAGGCGGGCTTTGGCTCTGCCCGCCGCCACTGCTCGTGCCAGCCACGGTGCCTGCCGAGGCTGTGCCACAACAGATTGAGTCCAGACCAGGATTGCCGCTTCACGTCGGACCGGATCCTTATGCTTTCAGGTCGCTGTTTTCCGGATCGTATGGCGAGTCGACCAGCACCGTCGCCGCTTTCTTCTCGCCGAGGATTTCAATCTGCAGCCTGGTGCCGACGGCTGCATGGGGCGACTTCACATAGCCGATGGCGAGGCTCTTTTTCAGGACGTGTCCGTAGTAGCCTGAAGTCGCGCGGCCGACCATCGCGCCCCGCCCGTCGAACAGCGGTTCGTTGCCGAGCGGATCGGCGTCGGCAACACCATGGACCTCGAGCGTCACGAAGCGGTTCGGCACGCCGGCGGCGAGCTGCTTCTGCAGCGCCTCCTTGCCGATGAATTCGCCCTTGGAGACACGCACGAAACGATCGAGGCCGGCCTCCAAGGGTGTGTAATCGGGGGTCAGATCACTGCCCCACATGCGATAAGACTTTTCCAGGCGCAGCGATTCCATCGCGCGCATGCCGGCCATGCCGATGCCGCAGTCTTTTCCTGCCTCAAATAACGAGTCGAACAGGTGATGCGCATACTCGATCGGGAAATGCAGCTCCCAGCCGAGCGCACCCACAAAGTTCACGCGCAGCAGGTAGACGTCCGTGGCGAGCCCGACCTCGCCCACCTGCGCTGTCAGCCAGGGGAATGCGGTGTTATCGAGCGGCAGGTCGGTCAATTTCGCCAGCACTTCGCGTGAGCGTGGCCCGGCAAGCACATAGCAGCCGCGAACGGTCGTGATGTTGCGCAAGCCGACCGACCCGTCCGCCGGCAGCATCTTGTGCAGGTAATCGGTGTCATAGCGCTCGGCGGCGCCGGCACTGACCACATAATAATGCTGCTCCGCGAGTTTCGTGATCGTGAACTCGGAGCGAATGCCGCCGCGGCGCGTGAGCGCGTGGCACAGCGCCATGCGCCCGACCTTGGCTGGGACTTTGTTGGCCACCAGCCCGTCGAGCCAGGCTTCGGCACCCGGGCCAGAGACCTCGTGCTTGGTAAACGGCGTCAGGTCGATGACGCCGACGGCGCTGCGCAGCCGACGGCATTCGTTGCCGACATGCTCGAAATAGTTCGTGCGGCGAAAACTCCATTGATCCCTTGGCTCTACGCCTGCTGGCGCGAACCAGTTGGCGCGCTCCCAGCCGTAGCGCTGGCCGAAGACGCCGCCCATATGTTTCAGCTTGTCGTAGACGGGGCTCGTCTTGGCAGGCCTGGCATCCGGCCGCTCCTCGTCCGGGAAGTGGATGGTGAAAACGCTGCGGTACGTCTCCTCATTCTTCTGCACCACGTAGCGCTTGCTGGTGTAAGGCCCGAAGCGGCGCGGATCGACCGCCAGCATGTCGATACCCGGCTCGCCGTCCACGATCCATTCGGCCAACTGCCAGCCGGCGCCGCCGGCCGCCGTGATGCCGAAGCTGTGGCCTTCGTTGATCCACAGATTGCGGAGCCCCCAGGCGGGGCCGACCATCGGACTGCCGTCGGGTGTATAGGAAATCGGCCCGTTGACGACGTCCTTGATGCCGCAATTCGCGAGCGCCGGCACGCGTCTTTGCGCGGCCTCGACATGCGGGAGCAGCCGCTCGATATCGCCTTCGAACAGGCTCTTGCTGAACCACTCCGGCACGCCGTCGGCGAAGCGCGCAGGTGCGCCGGCTTCATACGGCCCGAGAATCCAGCCCAGGCGCTCTTCGCGCAGGTAATAGGACTTGTCCGATTCGCGCAGCACCGCGAGCTCGCGCCCGCCGGCCTGGCGGTAGGCTTTCAGCTCCGGTGATTCGTCGTAAACGATGTACTGATGCTCGACCGGAATGGCAGGCAAATGGAGCCCGAACATCTGCCCGGTCTGGCGCGCGTGATTGCCGGTGGCGCAGACAACGTGCTCGGCAACGATATCGCCCTTGTTGGTACGAACCAGCCACTCGCCCGATGGCCTGCGCGACGCCGCCGTGACCTCGGTCTGCTCATAGATCTCAGCACCACGGGCACGCGCGCCCTTGCGCAACGCCATCGTGAGATCGGCGGGAGCAATGTGCCCGTCGTCGGGATGGTAGAGGGCGCCGATGATCGCAGGCACGTCCGCACTGCCGCCGAGATCGACCAGCGGCCACAGCTCCTTGACCTCGCGCGGCCCGATCACCTGGAATGGCACGCCGATCGTGTTCGCGGTGCCGCAGTACTTCTGGTATTCGTCCATGCGCTCCCGGCAGGTCGCGAGGCGCAGGTTGCCGGTTACATGAAAGCTCACATCCTGCCCGGTTTCCGCCTGCAGGCGCTTGTACAGGTCGACCGAGTACTTGTGCAGCTGGCCGACGGTATAGCTCATGTTAAAGAGCGGCAGCAGGCCTGCGGCATGCCAGGTCGAACCGGAGGTCAGCTCCGCGCGTTCGACCAGCACCACGTCCGACCAGCCTTTCTTCGCCAGGTGATAGAGGGTGCTGACGCCGACGATACCGCCGCCGATTACAACCACCCGCGCATGGGTCTTCATTTGCAGCCACTCCCGGATTCCGCAACCCGCAGTTTAGCTGCTGGCGCGCTAGACGTTCGAGTCGGGGAACGAAGCCTTGCGTCGATTGACGAAATCGAGCAGTGCTTCGTCAACGGCCGGATCCAGCTCCGGCGCGACGTACTCCTCAAGTTGTTTCTTCCACAGCAGGTTTGCGCGCTTGGTCATGTCGCTGCCGCCTTCAGCCTCCCATTGCTCGAAGCTGTTGTTGTCAGCGAGCGGCGACCGATAAAAAGCGGTCTCGAAGTTCGCCAGCGTGTGCGCACAACCGAGGAAGTGCTTGCCGGGCCCGACCTCGCGGATGGCGTCCATGGCCTGGCCGTTATCCGACAGGTCCACGCCCTGCAGCAGGGTGTGCATCATGCCCGCCTGGTCCGCATCCATGACGAACTTTTCGTAACCCATCGCGAGCCCGCCCTCGAGCCAGCCCGCTACGTGCAGCACGAAGTTCACGCCCGCCAGGCAGGTCGGCAGCAGGGTCTGCGCCGATTCGAAGGCCGCCTGCGCATCGGGGATCTTGGATGCGCACAGGCTGCCGCCGGACCGGAACGGCACGCCAAGCCTGCGCGCGATGGCGGCCATGACGTACAGGACCAATGCAGGCTCCGGCGTTCCAAAGGTCGGTGCGCCGGACTGCATCGACAGCGATGACGCAAAGCTGCCGAATACCATCGGCGCGCCCGGGTTCAGCAGCTGGATGAACGCCATGCCGGCGAGCGCCTCGGCGAGTGTCTGCGTCGCCGTGCCAGCCACGGTGACCGGCGACATGGCGCCTGCCAGTATGAACGGCGTCACGATGCAGGCCTGATTCGCGCGTGCATATACCTTCAGCGCACCCAGCATCGTGGCGTCGTAGGTCATCGGTGAATTGACGTTGATCAGACTGACGATCACGGTTTTCGGTTTTCCGGTGACCGGGTCGATGTAGTTGTCGCCGAACAGGATCTTCGCCATCTCCACCGTATCCCGGGCGCGGTCGGGATGCGTCACTGAGCCCATGAAGGCTTTGTCGCTGTACTTGATGTGGCTGTACACCATGTCCAGGTGGCGCTTGTTGACCGGCAGGTCCACCGGCTCGCAGATCGTTCCGCCGGAATGGTGCAGGGAGTGCGACAGGTACGCGAGCTTCACGAAATTTCGGAAGTCCTCGATTCGCGCATAGCGGCGGCCTTCGTCGAGGCTGCGGATAAAGGGCGAGCCATAGGCGGGTGCGAACACGGTGTTCTTGCCGCCGATCAGCACATTGCGCGCCGGGTTGCGGGCCTGCTGCACGAATTCGCGCGGCGCAGTCGCCTGGATCAGCTTGCGGCACATGCCCCGTGGCATGCGCACTCTTTCGCCTTGCACGTCCGCGCCGGCCGCTTTCCATATCGACAGGGCCTCGGGGTCTTCGCGAAATTCGATGCCGATTTCCTGAAGTATCGTGTCGGCATTGTTTTCGATTGTGACCAGCCCTTCTTCGCTGAGCACTTCGTAGTACGGAATCTTGCGAGTGATGTACGGAGTCCAGATGCCGGCGTGCGCGGCGCGCGCCGCCCGCTTGGTATCGCGGGCCCTGGGCCGCCGGCCTTGAGCAGGCTGCGACTGTTGCTCATCCATCATCACTCTCCTGCCACTGCCGGGCCGGGCGTATATTGATCGATATGGTGACCGAGAATGCAGGGCAGTGACCAGTTTGCCCCATCCTCCGGCTCTTGTGCGCCGTGATGTCTAGATCCGCTGGTGCGCTGCCCCGGCGGAGTCGGCGCCTTCTTCCGATGGGGCTCGCGCTGGTGCTGGCTGGCGCCTTGCTGGCACATTTCGTACAGACGACCGGCGGCATCCGCGTCATGGATGTCCGCTTCGCGGGTTCGGATGGGTCGCCGATGAGCGCGCTGCTCTACGTCCCTCCGGGAGCCACCGCCAAGACCCCCGCCCCCGGCATCTTGGCCGTGCATGGGTACATCAACTCGCGGGAGACCCAGAGCGGCTTTGCGATCGAGTTCGCCCGGCGCGGCTATGTCGTGCTCGCCCTGGATCAGAGGGGCCACGGCTACAGTGCGCCGCCCGCATTTGCCAGCGGCTACGGCGGGCCGGACGGCCTCGCCTATCTTCGCAGCATGGCCTTCGTCGACCGGAACAACATCGGCCTCGAGGGACACAGCATGGGTGGATGGGCCGTGCTGGCCGCCGCGGCGACCTTCCCGGACGACTACAAGGCCATGGTCCTCGAGGGCTCCAGCACCGGCGCGCCCTTTGCCCCCGAGGGCACGCCGAACTTCCCGCGCAACGTCGCAGTCGTGTTCAGCCAGTTCGACGAATTCTCGGAGCTCATGTGGGGCGTGCCGTCAGCACGAAAGATCGCGGAAAGCCCGAAGCTTTGGGCACTCTTCGGCGCGAACGCTCCCGTCGAAGCAGGCGAAATATACGGTTCCGCCGAAGACGGCACTGCGCGCATTCTCCGCACGCCCGCCGTCACGCATCCGATGGATCACCTCTCGGCGGAAGCCATCGGCTACGGCATCGAGTGGTTTCAGCGGACGCTCACCGGCGGCAAGCCCTTGCCCGTGGACGATCAGATCTGGATCTGGAAGGAGATCGGCACGCTGGTCGCATTCATCGGCTTCGTCGCGCTGCTGCTCGGGACCTTCGACAGCCTGCTCATGCTGCCCTGGTTCGCACCCCTGGCAGCATTGTCAGCGATGGCCGGTACGGGTCGCGATGGCCGCTGGTGGATATCGCTCGTGCTCGGTGCCGTGCTCCCGGCGGTGACATTGCTGCCGTTCTTTCAGCTCGGCGAGCTGTTCGCGCCGGCCACTCGTCTGTTTCCGCAGACCCTGACCAATCAGATCGCCGCGTGGGCGGTGCTGAACGGCCTGATCGTGTTCGCACTGTCCCTTCTTCCGGACGGAGCCCGGCAGCGCTTCAACGTGGATGTCCGGCGATCAATCGCGATCGCCATATTGACCGTCGCCATCGGTTATGCGGCGCTCGCCATGTGTGATTTCCTGTTCACGGTGGATTTCCGCTTCTGGGTGCTGGCGCTGAAGCTCATGAGCCGGCCGCAGTGGCTGGCTTTCATGGCATATCTTGCCCCATTTACCCTTTATTTCGTTCTGGCGCTACGCGGACTGCATGGGGCCATCACGCGCGCAACGGTGAGTTCCGGCGCCCAGTATCTGATCAACGTGGCCGCGCTGGCAGGCGGTTTCGCTGTGTTCCTGGCCATTCAATACGGCCTGTTGTTCACCACCGGCAGCCTGCAAACGTTTTTCAGAAGCGACGTCTTGCGAACCATCATCGCCATCCAGTTCGTTCCGCTTATGAGCATCGTGGCGATCATCGCGACCTTCACTTATCGGCGCACGAACAGTTATCTGCCGGGTGCGTTCATCTGCGCCTTGTTGGTCACCTGGTATGTAGTTGCTGGCCAGGCGACGCACGTAGCCTGATGATCACGAACGGCCGGATGGTGTACTTGTCAGACCGAAGAGCCCGCAAGCCATTCGCAACCGTGGTTGCTCTGTGCGTGCCGTCATACTTCGCCTTTCTTATCACGATCGGTGCCAACTTCCTGGATGGTCGCATAGGGGCTCTGGATGGGCACTGGTTCCTCTATCCAATCAGGTGGCTCGTACTTCTGCTGTATTTCGGCGGTACCCTTGGTGTGTATTTGCTTGCACCGATCGCCGCCATGGTCATTTATCTGGGGATCTGGAAGGGCGCGGCGAATTCCCGTCTTGCAGGCATCGCCGCCATGTTGCTGATCGGCGCGGTATCCGCTGCATGGTATGTTATCGCGCATGAAAGGTGGGGCTAGGGCGCCGGATCATTCATTCCAGCGGACCGCCTTCGGCGGCCACTGAATTCGAATATAAGGCAATTCGTTTAGAGCTGGAGGCCGTTTGCAGTATGTGAAACTCACCGCAGTCCAGCGCGACGAGCTGATGCGGTCGCTCGGCGCCATGCCCGTCTTTCTGCGTGACGCCTTCGCCGCGCTGAGCGTTGAGGAAGCACGCCTCCCCGGCCCTGATGGGGCGTTCTCACCCGTCGAACAGGTTTGGCACCTGGCCGACCTGGAACGCGAAGGGTTTGGGCAACGCATCAGGCGCTTGCAGACCGAAACCAATCCCGTCCTGCCTGACTTCGACGGGGCAGCGGTCGCCAGGAAACGTGACTACAAGTCCCTCGCTCTCTCCGCAGGGCTCGCTGCCTTCGAAGCTTCGCGCCACGCCAACATTTCCCTGCTTCAGTCTTTGCCTCCGGATGCCTGGTCGCACAGCGGCACGCAGGAAGGCCTCGGCCCGGTCTCGCTTTGCGATATGCCGGCAATCATCCAGCAACATGATCAAGCCCACGTCACGGAAATCCATGAGTGGCAACGTGCCGTTGGTCGCACCACGACGGAATCGGGGGCCCACGGGGCGTAGAGGCCGCTGCCCATGCGGGCACAACCGCTACGAGATCCAGGCGATCAGTGCATCTAGCGGGTCGTCTCCGATCGATGGCCGCTGTCAGCCACGTGCCGATAGTTGAAGGCAAACGGAAACACGATTCCCAGCGCCAGCGCATATCCGGCAAACGTCAGCCAGATACTCTGCCAGTGCTTGACGCCGTCCACCGTGAAGTGATCCACGACCATTCCCGCCGCCATGCTGCCCAAGAACGCGCCGAGGCCATTAGTCATCACCATGAACAGTCCCTGCGCGCTGGCCCGGATCGTCGAATCCGCCTCGCGGTCCACAAACAGCGAGCCAGAGATGTTGAAGAAGTCGAAGGCCATGCCGTAGATGATCATGGACAACACCAGCATCCAGAGCCCGGCGCCAGGGTCGCCGACTGCGAACAGGCCGAAGCGGAAGACCCAGGCAATGATGCTGGTCAGCATCACGATCTTGATTCCGAAGCGCTGCAGGAAAAACGGGATCGTCAGGATGAACAGCGTCTCCGAGATCTGTGAGATGGAGATCAGGATGTTCGGATGCTTTACGCCGAACGAATCCGGGTACGTGGTCCCGAAATCGGCGAGGAATGCACCGCCAAAGGCATTGGTGATCTGCAGCGCCGCCCCCAGCATCATCGCGAAGATGAAGAACACCAGCATCTGCCTGCGTTTGAACAGAACAAATGCATCCAGCCCGAGCGCCGAAACGATGCTCCTCTTCGCCACGTCGCGAGCCGGCGGGCATGGGGGCATCGTGAATCCATAGACACCGAGGAAGAGCGCCGCCCCCGCGCTGATGTACAGCTGCAGTTCGCTCCTGGTCCAGCCTGCGAAGTCAACCATCCACATTGCCGCGATGAACCCGACCGTGCCCCACACGCGGATTGGCGGAAAACTCCGGATGACGTTGAAGCCCTTCTGTTCCAGCACCTTGTAGGACACGGTGTTGTTGAGCGCGATGGTCGGCATGTAGACCATCGCGTTCAGCAGCATGATCACGTACAGCGTCTCGAAATCCCTGACCGTCGAGGCCCACAGCAGCAGGCCCGCGCCGACCAGGTGGCAGATGCCGAATACGCGTTCCGCATTCAGCCAGCGATCCGCGACGATTCCCATCAACCCGGGCATGAAGAGCGAAGCGACGCCCATCGTCGCGTAGACGCTGCCGACCTGGCCGCCCGTGAAACCGAGCGTGACGATCATGTAGGCGCCGAGCGAAATGAGCCACGAGCCCCACACGAAGAACTGCATGAAGTTCATCACGATGAGCCGGAGTTGGATGCTCATGGCAGGGTGATTCTTCTTTTGACGGGCCGGCGTTGAGAGGCAAAACTAGCAGAAATCGGGTGTCACGAGGAGAAATGGCCAATGAAGATCGAGATGCCGAGCCGTGCCAGGCGATCCTACACGCAGCGCCTCATCGCCCCGCCCGCAAACGTATTCCCGTTGTTGTGCCCGGTCCGTGAGGCGGACTGGATCGAGGGCTGGAATCCGCAGGTGGTCTTCAGCGAATCGGGGTTCGCGGAACCGGACTGCGTATTCCTGACGGATGCCGATCCGGGTCATGCGATCTGGTACATCACGAGGCACGAGCCCGGCAACGGCTTCGTGGAAATGATCAAGATCACGCCGGCCGTCACGGCCTGCAGGCTCACGATACAATTGCGCAAGTCCGCGACTGGAACAGACGCGGCCATCACTTACTCCCATACCAGCCTGGGGCCCGCGGGCGATGCATTCGTCGCGTCATTCACCGAAGAGCATTACCAGCAATTCATGCGGGAGTGGGAGACGCGGATCAATCATTACCTGACCTACGGCACGGCCCTGAGAACGGCCTGAGAATCAGTCTCTTGGTTTCAGCTGGCCTGGCTTGAAGAGCGCGTTCCCGATCCAGCTCACGACGCTCACGATGATCGCTGTCCAGAATGCGGCCCAGAAACCCCGCACGCTCATGCCTGGCAGGAAAGCCGCGACCAGGCCCACCATCGCGGCATTCACCACCAGCAGGAAGAAGCCGAGCGTGATGAGTGTCAGCGGCAGCGTCAGCAGGATGGCCAGCGGCCGCACGATAGCATTGACAATGCCGAGCAGCACGGCGGCCAATATCAGGGTGACGGGGCTGTTGACCGAAATCCCGTCGACCCATTCGGTTGCGAGCCACAAGGCCAGGGCGGCAATAACAGCGCGCAGGATGAATGACGTCACGGCGTCAGCGTACGCGACGACCGTGCCTGATGACAATGTCCACGAATTGAAGGAGATTCGGGTTCCGCAGCAGGTCGCCGCGCACAGCGATGACATCTGCAAATTTGCCGGGCGAGAGCGTGCCCGACTCGTGGCCGACACCCATGGCCACGGCAGCATCGTGGGTCGCTGCCTGGATCGCGCGCTCCAGCGGCATGCCGCAGCGGCGCACCCAGAAATCGACCTCCTGCCAGGTCGCGCGCGAGTGCAGGTGACCCGGCGCTCCGGCGTCGGAGCCGAGCAACAGCCGCACCTTCGCCTCATCGAGCTGGCCGAGCTTGGCGCAGGCGCTGCTGGCGCGCATTGCCGGCATTTCATACCAGGTCACGCGATCGGGATTTGCGAGCGACCCTTTGATGTCGGCCGCAATCAGCGGCGGTAATTCCGCCGTCGCGCGCGGATCGTCGAGCGGCTCCCTGTTTTCGCGCAGCGCTTCGAAGTTCAGCACCGCGGAGATCGCCGGGCTCCAGGACAGCGGCCGCGTTGCGGTATCGAGCAGACGCTGGTGCAGCGCAAGTACCACGCTGTCAGGAAACTGAGCGGTACCCATGCCGGTGCCGAGGAATCCGTCGAACTTGAGCGTGATACCGCGTTCGACGTCCTCCGGGTGATCCGCATAGGCGTGCACCTGGATCCCGCGGGCACGTGCTTCATTGACGGCCGCGGAAAGCTCCTCGGCCGTCCAGAGATTTACCTCGGCGAGCAACAGATAATCCACGTCGGCCGCGGCAAGACGCGCGACTTTCGCCCGCGCATCTTCGGCACCGTTGACCGCCCACTGCCATTCTTCCTCGCCAGGCGGCACCAGCTTGCGCAGCACCGGCCCGGAGACGTAGAGCGTCGGCCCGTTGATCAGCTGCTCCTTCACGCGGGCACGGACATTGATTGCGGCTTCGAGCGGTGCTGCGGTATCGCGGGCGCTCGTGACCCCCGCCTGCAGGAGCTGCCGGGCGGCGATCGGCATGATGACCCGTTCGGCGAGCGGTCCGTAGGTTTCATTCCAGCGCGCCAGGTCGCCATGGCCCAGGCGCATCAGATTGACCTGCATGTCCCAGAGACCCGGCAGCACCGTCATGCCTTCGGTGGAAATGACTTCGGCACCTTCCGGGACGGCGACCAGATCGCCGCTGCCCACCGCCAGGATCCGGTCGTTCTCGATGACGACCACGCCATTGGCGATCGGCGGATTACCGTAGCCGTCGATGACCATGCCGCCGGAGAGCACGATGGTCGTCGCCTGCGCCATCGCGGCCAAGCAGCAGGCGGCCAGTGCGACAAGCGTGCGTTTCATGCGGATGGGTCCTTGATCTCCCCCTTGCGCAACCGTGTCTGCAGCAGCGTGAAGGCGAGCGCCCAGCCCGTCCTCAGCTGCTTAAGCACCGGCAACCAGTCGGCGCCTGACGGAATTCCGGAGCCCAGAACACGCAGCATCCGCAGTCCCTTGTGTTCGTCGATGAGCAGGTCCTCCACCAGCGCGCCCTCGGCGAGCGGCGGCCATTGGGGGCTTGGCTCGAAAAGCAGTTGCAGCCGCGTACCCGGGTCAAAACGCTCGATGAATGCCTCGCGCCGTCCGAGCAGCCGTGAGACGGCAAAATGGCGGCCGCCAACGCGCGGTTCCACCACCGCCTGATCGCCGTACCAGAGCGCGAGCGCCTCAGGCTCGGTCAGCGCCCGCCACAAGGCCTTGACGCTGGCCTTTGTTTCAAAGCCCTGCATGTAGCCTTTGGTCAGCGATCGCATCCAGCACCCATCATTCCGTTGCCATGGCTTCGGCGGCATTGCGGCGGCGCAATTCCTTGTCGCGCTGCATCCGAAGATCCGCCGCTTCAATGATGTCCTCATGCCGCTTTCCGTCGCGCGGATAGCTCGCTGCGCCAACGCTGACGGTCATGCGCTGCAGGCGTTCTCCGACCGGAAACAGGCTCTTGTAAACATTGTTGCGTACGCGTTGCGCAATGGTTTCGGCGACTTCCGGCGTCGCTTCCGGAAGGAACAGTACGAATTCGTCGCCGCCGTAGCGGGCGGCAATGTCGCTGCTGCGAATCGCCCGCTGGATTGCGGCTGCGACCGTCGTAATCGCGCGATTGCCGGCTTGATGCCCGTGCCGATCGTTGAGTGGCTTGAGCTGGTCCATGTCCACGATCAGGACCCCGTAGCCGCCACGCGAGTTGCGCACGCGCAATTCGTGCTCTCGCTGCAGCAGAGCGCGGAATGCGCGCAGATTCAGCATTCCGGTCAGCGCATCCCGCTCGGCCATTTCCTCGATACGCCGCCGTGCGGTGATGACCGAACTGGTAAGTATCTGCGTCAGGTATGCGACCAACGCATAGGGGCCGAGTTCACCGAAAAGCCTGGCCAGCAATTCGGGCGTCTTCGGCAAATGGCCATCGCCGATGATCACGGAAAGGTAGGCGAGCACGACACCCAGGAATACGATCGCCGCACCGCGTCCGCCCAGCGTCATCGCCGCCACCACGATCGGCAACAGATACAGGTTCAGCAACGGGCTCTGCGCGCCGCCGGTCTGGATGGCAGCGACCGTAATGAAGGCAACCATCGCGGCAGCCGAGAGCGCGATGCGCTCGGCCGTGCCGCGAACCGGGAATCCCCGCCAGCGGAGCGCCAGCACGAAGGCCGTGAACAACGCGATCGCCAGGTACAGGACGCGCGGCGAGGATGGCCTGGCGAATGGCACCATCGCATACAGCCCGACGGCCAGGAGCACGAGCCAGTCCACCCGCATCAGGCTCCTGCGCATGCTCGTGTGCATGCCGGGCTGCCCATCGTCACCGCGCGCAGCGGCATCCGGCCCGGCGGCAACTGGTTTTTGCGGAGCGCTCACCATCAGCCTGCTCCGCTGCGCTGCAATCGTGACTCGATCTGCCGGCGCGCGCCGTTTCCCTGCAACTGCGCCACGAGCTCGAGCGCAAAGTCGAGTGCCGTGCCGGGTCCGCGCGAAGTGATGACGCGGCCATCCACGACAACAGGATCATCGACGACGGTCACGCCCGCGGCGTGATCGAGAAACCCGGGGAAGGCCGTTGCGCGGCGTCCTTCGAGCACGCCGGCCGCTGCGAGCACCATCGGCGCTGCACAGATCGCGGCGACATGCCTGCCGCTGTCATGCAGCCGGCGGATGATGCCGCGGATGCGCGCATCGTCCTTCAGATTTGCGGCACCCGGCATTCCGCCCGGAAGCGCAACCAGGTCAAATTCCTGCCCGGATACGGCATCCATGGTCGCATCGGCCGTGAGCGCGATGCCGTGCGCTCCGGTCACCGGATTCCTCCCAAGCGCCGCAACCACGACCTCGATGCCCGCGCGGCGCAGCATGTCGATGATCGTGACTGCTTCGAGCTCCTCGAATCCTTCTGCCAGCGGCACGAGCACACGCTTCATGCCTGCTTACTCGCGCACCGGTGAACGCGTCGCGATCAGCGCCGGGCGTCTTTCCTTCAGCCATGCGATCGCCGCGCGCACGTCAGGGTCTTCAGCCGTTGGCCGCGAATACCGGCCGCTCGGCGTCGGCACTTCCGGGAGCGGAACATCGGGTTCGATGCCGCGCTCATTTATCGAGATGCCGGCGGGCGTGAAGTAATGCGAAGTCGTCAGTTTGAGTGCCTGGCCGCCGGTCAGCGGCAGCACGGTCTGAACGGAGCCCTTGCCGAATGTCTTTCGCCCCAGCAGCTCGGCCCGTCCATTGTCGTGCAATGCGCTCGCGACGATTTCCGCCGCCGATGCCGACCCTTCATTGACCAACACCGCGATGCCTGCGCCATGCGCAAGATCCCCGGCATCTGCCTCCATGCGGAAGTTCGCTTCCGGAGTGCGGCCCTCAGCCGTGACGATGACACCGCGTTCCAGGAATGCATCGGATACCTCGACGGCTGCATCCAGTACGCCGCCGGGGTTGTTGCGCAGATCGAGCACAATGCCCCGCAGCTGGCCACCGGCTTCTGCCTGCAGCGCGCCGAGCGCCTGACCGGTGTCCGGCCCGGTCGTTTCGCTGAATTGCGAAATGCGCATGTAGCCATAACCCGGTTCCAGCATCTCATAACGGACGGAGTGAACCGAGACGGCCGCACGCTCGATCGCGAATTCGATCGGCGCAGCGGCCGACTGCCGGCCGACGCTGAGATGAACGACCGTGCCGGGTTTGCCCCGGATTCGCGCGATGGAATCGGTGAGCGCGGCACCTTCGACAGCGTGCCCATCAACCGCAATGATCCTGTCGCCGGCGCGGATGCCGGCGCGGGCCGCGGGAGACGCGTCGATCGGTGATATCACGATGATGGCGCCGTCCTCCAGCGTCACTTCGATGCCGATACCCGAGTAATTGCCGGCGGTCGCGATCTTGAGTTCCTCGAACTCGCCCGCGTCCATGAACGCGGAATGCGGGTCAAGCTCTCCGACCATGCCGCGGATAGCGTTCGACATGAGCTTGTGGTCATCGGTGCGTTCGACATAGTCCGCCTGGATGCGATCGAGCACTTCGGCGAGCAGCCTGGCATCCTTCGGCGGCAGGTCGGTTGCCGGAGACCCGCGAGCCGCGAGCCAGAAGCACGCGCCTGCCAGCGCAATACCGAGGACTCCGCCGGCAAGGCCGGCCAGTAACGCGCGCTCACGGCTTTGCATGGACCGCATGGTACCCGCGATCAGCCCTCTTGCGCTGCCAGCTCCTCGTACAGCTCGAGGTCTGCAAGCACGTCGGTCAGCGGGGTCGGTCGACCCATCGCGAAACCCTGGCCAAAATCCACGCCGAGGCTGGTCATCAGTGTGCGCAGACCGTCTGTTTCAACATACTCCGCCACGGTTTCCATTCCCATCGTGTGCCCCAGCTGGGCGATTGCCCGGACCATCGATTCGGTCCGCCCGTTGGTGCCGGCATCGCGCACGAAACTGCCGTCAATCTTCAGTATCGAGACCGGCAGCGCCCTGAGGTAGGCAAGGGAGCTCAGGCCGGTCCCGAAATCATCGAGTGCGAAGACGCAGCCCAGCGCGCGCAGGCGTTGCATCAGCAAATCGGCGCGCGCCAGATTTGACACGGCCGAGGTTTCCGTCAACTCGAAGCACAACAACTCCGCCGGAAAACCGCTCTTCTTGACGCTGTCCTCCAGAAACTCCAGAAACTCCGCCGAAGCCACCGACGCGCCGGAAATATTGATCGAGAACCGCATGCCACAGCGGCGCAGCGCCTCCGCGTGCTTGCCGAGGGTTGTGAGCGCATAGGTGACGACCCAGCGGTCGATCGCCGGCAACATCTGGTAGCGCTCGGCAGCCGAGAGAAACTTGTCCGGCGGCAGGATTTCCCCGGTTTCCGACAGCATGCGCAGCAGCAATTCGAATCGCGGCGCGACGCGTTTCGAACCCAGCGAAATCACCGGCTGCGCGTAGAGCAGGAAACGATCCGCCTCCAGCGCTTCATGCAGGCGTTGCACGATGACCACGTCGGAGTGGCGGCGCATGATGCTTTCATCGGCGTCCTGGAAGATCTCGACGCGATCGCGGCCGCGATCCTTGGCGGCCTTGCATGCAAGCTCCGCCTTCGCCATCCCATGCGCGAGCGCATTCTGGCTCTCGGGAAGTTCCGCGACGCCGATGCTTATCGATACCTGCACGGTCCCATCGCCGCGCGTGTGGGTCTGTTCGGAGCATTGGCGGCGCAGCATCTCGGCAATCTGCTGCGCAAACTCAAGCTTGCAGTCGGGCACGAACACGGCGAACCGGTCGCCGGCAATTCTTGCGGCGAGCGCTCCGGGACGTGGCTTCTTGCGGAGCACGTCGGCGATCTTGCAGATCAGCTCATCGCCGACGTGCATGCCGAAGTTGTCGTTGACGACGTGCATGTTGTCTGCATCGATATAAAGGACGCAATCCGCCGCTTTTTCGTAGCGCCCGCCGATATTGGCGCGCACCTGCGCTTCAAAGGCGGAGCGCGTCAGCAGCGCCGTCATGGCATCGAAGTTGGCCTGCAGGATGGCCGTGGTCTTGCGCGACAGCAGCTCCACGAGACGCTCGGTCCGCGGTTCAAAGTCCGGGCCTTCCACGGCACGAAACAGGACGAGGAAGCCGACCACGCGGCCTGAAACATGGCGCACGGGTGTGGACAGGATCTTCAATGGCGGCAATTCAATCGGTCGCGGCTTGATCTTGTTGATGACGAGGTTGCAGCGCTTCAACTGGGCCCAGTTCAGCAGGTGCCGGTGAATCTTCGTCAGCTGCTCGACCTGGGGCTTTTCGCCGGCGGGCGCCTTGCACACCGCAATACCGCGTTCCGGCACGACCAGGGCGCCCAGCACGCAGCCCAGATGATCCACGCAGGTCTGGACCAGCATGCCTATTTCGTCGCCCTGCAGCGGACTGTCCGGATCGTCAGGCGCCATACGCAGCAACATCTCGAGATCCGCGTCGCGCGCTTCAAGATCACGCGTCAGCAGGTCGACGCTGTCGCGTGCTTCAAGTTCCCGCTGCAGGCACTCGAGCGCCGGCTGCACCAGCTGGTGAACGAAGGAATAAGGCCGGTTCTCGCCATCGCGGGTCAACAGCGTTGCGATGGCAATCACGCTGCCCTCGCTGTTTCGCAGCCGGAACACATAGGCGGGCGCGCCTTCATATTCCTCGCTGAAGCCATCGATGCGGGCCGTGGTCTCCGGTACGGTCTTGGTCAGCGCCAGCTGCACCAGTGGCAGCGGGTCCGGACCCTCGTAATCGTCCGCGCCCCACATGCGCTTCCCGCTGGCGTCATAGATGCCGACACCCAGGGCGCGCGGCATCAGCATCCGAAGCAGATGCCCATACGGCTCCAGGCTTGGCTTCACGCTCGACGGGTGTACTGGCAAATCGAGGGCATTCAATGCCACAGGCGCAACCCCTGTCCGGCGCATTGCCGGGCTGTAGCGCAGGGTCGCCGATAGGGGTCCGGGCCGTCTTTGACGTAATCCGCAGTTTGTCCCTGTCTTACGCGGTTCTCAGGGTGCTGGCCGCCGGAACCATGGGACCGGGTCGACCGGGGTCGCCCCACGGCGGATTTCCAGGTAGAGCCCGGGTTGGCTGCGCCCGCCGCTATCGCCCACGGTGGCAACCACCTCGCCACCCTCCACGCGATCCCCGACCGCCTTGAAGAGCTGCTCGTTATGGGCGTAAAGGCTCATGTAACCGCCATGGTCGATGATCAAGAGGAGCCCCATCCCGGGCAGCCAGTCGGCGTAAGCGACCCGCCCCTCGTACAGCGCCCGAATCTCCGCGCCGCGGCCCGCCTCGATCAGCACGCCGTTCCATTTCAGTCCGCCGCCGCGTGGCTGGCCAAAGCGTGCGACAAGCCGCCCTGCCGACGGCCAGGCGAGCTTGCCGCGCAGCTTTTCGAAGGCCTGTCCGGCGCCGGGCGGAAGGTCCCGGAGCGCGCGGCGCAAATCGGCGACCAGTTTTTGCAGTGCCGCCGCTTCGCGCTTGAGCTTTGCGATCGTGTCGCTGTTGTTGCGGATCTTCGAATTGATGGCGCGAATTGCCTTGCTTCGCTCGGCGCGTGCGGAGTCGACCGACGCCAATTCCTGGCGGCTGTCGGTCTCGAGTGCAGCCAGCCGTTCGCGTTCCCCGGTCTCCTGCTGCGCAGCCTGCTCCAGCGCCGCAACCGCCGTTTCAATCCCGGCGATTTTTCCGGCACGCGCGCGGCCGAGATAGGAGTAGTAGACGAGCATGCGCCCGAACGCCGCGGGATCTTCCTGGGACAGCAGCAGCTTGAGCTGCTCCTCGCGTCCACTCATGTACGCGGAGCGCAGCTGGCTGGCGAGCGTGCTGCGTTCTTCGCGCAGGGTCCGCTCGGCGCGCTCGCGCTGTGCCGTCAGCCCGGAAAGTCGGGCGTCACTGGCGGCAAGGCGCTCGCGGACATCCCCGAGCCGGCCGCGCGCCATGCGCACCTTTTCCTCGGCGTCGCGCAACTGCGCCGAGACCGCGTCGCGGCGATCGGTGTCGCGACGGATCGAGCGCTGCAGATCCTCGATGCGCTCGCGGACCTCCTGCAACTGCTTTTCCGGATCCCGCGCAGCCGGCAGCGTGGATGCCGGGAAAAGCAGAATCAGGCAACCAATACCGACAAGTACTTGTTTTATCAGGGTAAAATCCCCACTCCTGGCGGCATCCGGCCGCCTTTTCCGGCGCTGATATAATGCGCGGCCGTTTTTTGCCCTGGGTCACGCGGCCGACCCGTGACCCGCGCCATGGATCGACTGCTCAATTATTTCACCAATCATCCGCTCCTGGCCGGTGGGCTGGTGCTGATGGCGCTCGTCGTCGTCGCCTATGAGATACGCAGAGCCGGGCTCGGCTCGAGTGCAATCCCGCCGACTCAGGCGATACGGATGATGAACGAAGGCGCCGTACTCGTGGATGTGCGCCCGGTCAACCAGTTCAAGGATGGCCACATCTCGGGCGCGCGTAACATACCGGGAGACCAGATTGCTGCCGAGCCCAGGGCGCTCGAAAAATTGAGCGGCAAGACGCTGATCACGTGCTGCGACAATGGCGCAGTCTCCGGCGCCGCGGCGCGAACGCTGACGCGCGCCGGCCTCAAGAATGTTTTCTGCCTGCGCGGGGGCCTCACGGCCTGGCGCCAGGAGAATCTGCCGGTTGTGAAGGGATAGGCGGTCGCAAAGGGCATGAGGCGCAACAAAACTCGTAATGTAATGTGAGGCATCAAGATGGCTGACGAAAACAATCCTCTGACGGGCGGCGAAGGCGATTCCGCGGGCAATGGCCAGGGACCGGCAGTTGCGCTGCAGACGGTCTATATCAAGGACCTGTCGTTCGAATCCCCAAAAGGCCCGTTTCTGCCGGCCCAGGCACAGGACCCGAAGATCGCGCTGAATCTCAACACATCGTCGAACCCGGTCGGCCAGGATGCGCATGAGGTCGTGCTGACCGTGACGCTCGAGGCCAAGAATGGCGAGGTCGCCGTTTATCTCGCCGAGGTCAAGCAGGCCGGCGTGTTCGTCGTGCGCGGATTCAGTCCCGAGGAGACGCGGCGCATTCTGGGCTCGTTCGCGCCTAACATCCTGTTCCCGTACATCCGGCAGACGGTGTCGGACGTCGTGACCAAGGGCGGCTTCCCGCCATTCCTGTTGCCGCATGTCAACTTCGATGCATTATTCGAGCGCTCGTTGCAGGAACGCGCCGCTCGGCAGGCTCAGCAAGGACCGGCGCCCGAACAGACGAATTGAGCAGCCAGATGCCGCCGATCGTGGTGCTCGGCGCCGGCTCCTGGGGCACGGCGCTCGCGATCCAGTTCGCACGCAGCGGCCGGTCGACGGTGTTGTGGGGGCGCGCTGAGGATAACCCGGAGGAGCTTGCTCACGCGCGCCGCAACGAGCGCTACCTGCCGGGAATCGAGTTCCCGCCCGCACTCGTCATAGAACCGGATCTTGCCCGCGCTGTTGCAAGCGGTGATGACCACGTGGTCGTCGTGCCATCGGGTGCATTGCGCGCGGTGCTCCAGCAGCTGCGACCATTGCTCGGACCCTCTTCGCGGGTCGCCTGGGCCAGCAAGGGATTCGAGCTTGCGACCGGCAAGCTGCCGCACCAGGTTGCGCGCGAAGTGCTGGGCCCCAAGGTGCCGCTCGCGGTTCTCTCGGGACCGACATTTGCGCGCGAGGTCGGCCAGGGTCTGCCAACCGCGCTGGCCGTCGCCTCGCCCGATGCCGCGTTCGCGCTCGAGCTCGCGGAAACCCTCACCGTCGACAACTTCCGCGCCTACACGCAATCGGACATCGTCGGCGTCGAGATCGGCGGTGCCGTCAAGAATGTCATCGCAATCGCGGCCGGCGCATCCGACGGCATCGGCTACGGCTCGAACAGCCGCGTGTTCCTGATCACGCGCGGGCTCGCCGAAATGGTCCGGCTCGGTGTCGCGTTCGGCGCGCGGCCGGAGACCTTCATGGGACTCGCGGGACTCGGCGATCTGGTGCTCACCTGCACGGACGACCAGTCGAGAAACCGCCGCTTCGGCCGTGCGGTTGCCTCCGGCAAGCCCATCGACCAGGCGATCGCCGAGATCGGCCAGGTCGTCGAAGGTTATTACGCGGCGAAGGCGGTGTACTCAGTCGCGAAGAGACTGGGCGTCGACATGCCCATTTGCGAACACGTCTATCGCGTGCTCTACGAGGGCATGGCCATACCGGAGGTCGTCGAATCGATGCTCCGGCGCGCCGTCACGACAGAAAACTAGCCTTCGGCGCCTGCGTGCCATGCCCAAAAGTGCGACGGGCATCACAAGCATGCATTTAGTAAACAGCCCTTCAGCGAAATGCGTGATCCGTCGCCGACTGCCATTGCCGCGCGTCGACAATCCATTAATTACCAGCCACATCGGCGGCGGAGGCCTTCTTCGTGCCCAGTAAAGACCGATCAGCGATTCCTTCCGCGCCCAAACGGCGAGCCGTCTGGCGCCCTACCGGGAGCCTGTCGCGGCGATTGACACGATTGTTCGCGTTCGTCGCTGCGCCAGCGCTGTTCGTCGCGATAGTGCCGCTCCTGTGGCAGGTCGTCGCCGATGAACGCACGATGCTGCTAAAGCAGGTGGACAAGGCCATCGAGGAAAGCAGAGCCGCTGCGGTCTCGGCGCTCGTCGGTGATTTCAGATACCAGACAAAGGCAGCCGCGACCAAGATCGCGAGAATCGCCGATGCGGCTTCGGTCCAGCTGATAAACAACGACGGCGCGGTGCTCGCCAGGGTCGTCCATGCCGCAGACAGCTCGCAACGGCCTGACCCTGGTATTCCGCGCTGGCAGCAGGTCGCGCTCGACTACTTGCCGGAAATTTCCTTGCCCGACCTGCGGATTTCTCGCGCCTTGGAAATCAACGGCGACCCCGTCGGTTCGGTCGAGGTCGTGGTGTCACCGCGGCCGTTCCTGAATCTGGCGCTCGGGCCGCTGGTTCGAGCTCTGCTCATCATGCTGCCGGTTGCAATCGTTGTGTTCCTGGTCGCCGCCCGGATGCGCAGGCAGATTGCGACTCCGATCGGCCACCTGCTCGAGACCATGGATCAGGTGGCATACACCCAGGATTACTCGATTCGCGCCGAGCCCGGCGGCGCCAATGAGGTGGGTAGTCTGATCATCAGCTTCAACGAGATGATCCAGCAGATCCATTCCCGAAACCTGCGGCTGGCTGAGCACCGCCAGAAGTTGCAGGAGCTCGTCATTGAACGTACCAGGAACTTCGAGCAGGCGGCGCGCGAGGCGGAGAAAGCCAGTCAGGCCAAGGGAGACTTCCTGGCGCGCATGAGCCATGAAATCCGCACGCCGATGAACGGCGTCGTCGGCATGGCCGAACTATTAGAGAACACCGGCCTCGCGGACCAGCAGCAGCACATGGTGCAGACCATGCGTTCTTCCGCCGATGCGCTGCTTGAGATCATCAACGATATCCTCGACTTCTCGAGGATCGAGGCCGGCCAGTTGCAGGTACTGGCAACCGGATTCTCGCCTGTCGAATTGCTGGAGGAAGTCTGCGAATTTCTCGCTCCACAAGCACACGAACGCGACCTGGAGCTGGTTTGTGACATCGCCGCGGCTGTGCCCCAGACATGCAGCGGCGACCCCATCCGCCTGCGCCAGATTGTCGTCAACCTGCTCGGCAACGCCATCAAGTACACCGAGCGGGGGCATGTCATCGTGCGAGTCACCGCAACCGAACTGGCCGAGGCGAGAGTGCAACTGCGCATCGAGGTCGAAGACACCGGCTTTGGGGTTCCCGCAGATCAGCTCGACACCATTTTCGAGCCTTTCACCCAGGGCGACTCGTTCGAGACGCGCAAGCGTGGCGGCACGGGCCTGGGTTTGGCGATCACCCGGGAGTTGGTCACGTTGCTTGGTGGCGAAGTTGGGGCCATCAGCAAGCTCGGCAGCGGCTCGACATTCTGGGTCACGCTGCCGCTTGCGATCCCCAAGGGAACGAAGCAGCCCGTCGAATCCTTCAGCGCGGGCGTAAAAAACGCCCTGATCGTGCAGGACGACGAGTCCGCCGCCAAGGCCGTTGCGGCGTTGCTGGAGGCTGGCGGTACCAACGCATGGATAACGCGATCGGGGCGTCACGCCATTGATCGCATCGCGATCGATAAATTCGATGTGGTCCTGATTGACGAGCTTCTGCCCGACATGACCGGCGCGGAGTTGATCGATCGGATACGGTCTACGCCGGCCTCCGCAGCGGTCCCGCTCGTGTTGATGATGAGCAGCAAGCCGGCCGCCGCCACGGCCATGCTGTTGATCAAGCCATCCAGTGCTCCTGATGCGCGCATGAGCAAGCCGGTTCGCCGGGCCCGACTGCGCGCCGCGATTGATCATGCTCTCGGGCGCGGGGGCTCGGCCGAGCAACCGCCGCCCGAGGCTGCCGAACAGGAAAAGCTCAATCTCCGGGTGCTCCTGGTCGAGGACAGCCAGGTCAACCGCGAAGTAGCTGTCGGCATGCTCGAGTCACTAGGATGCAATGTAGCTTGCGCGCACGACGGCAGTGTCGGTGTCGAACAGGCCCTCTCGTGGGCCTTCGATCTGATCCTCATGGACTGTCAGATGCCACTGATGGACGGCTTTGAGGCTACCCGCCGCATCCGCTCTAAAGAAGCCTCGATCGGTCGCCAACCGATGCCTATCATCGCGCTCACGGCGAACGCCCTGCAGGGCGACCGCGAGCGCTGCCTGAAAGCGGGCATGAACGACTTCATCAGCAAGCCGTTCACCATGAAGAAACTCCGCCAGGTGCTGCAGATGGCGACGGGTTCCGCCACCAGCACGGCTCCTGCGGCGGATCCCGCAGCCGGCGCTGCGCCTGGCAACGTCCGCGGCGACGCAGCACATCATGAAAGCAGCGAGCCCGGGACCGCGAGCGCCCTGCCGGTGGTCGACCTGGCTCACATCGAAGAATTGCGCTCGCTGAAGCGTCCCCAGATTGTTCCGCGGGCTATTGCGCTCTTCCGGACCCAGGCAGCAACGAATCTCGACGAGGTCGACATGGCGTTGAATGCCTTCAATATCGCCGAGGTGGAACGCGCCGCCCATGCGCTGAAGTCCGCCGCCCTCAGCATCGGGGGACGACGCCTTGCTGCAGCAGCCAGCGACTGTGAACAAGCAGCCCGTGGTGGCGATTTCAAGATGGCATGCGACCTGGCGGTGCAATTACGCCCCGAGTTCGCCAGCCTCTGCGAGGCCCTGGGAGAGATCGCCGATGAGGGAGTGCAGGCGGCATGACGCAGCACACGCCTCGTGTCTTGATTGCCGACGATGATGCGGTTGCGCTGCTCGTGGCGCAAGCCGCACTGGAGAGCGCAGGGTTCGAGGTGCTAGGCGCCGAGGATGGCGACGCCGCGGTCGCGCTTTTCGCGGAGCACAATCCCGAGTGCGCGATTCTCGATGTGATGATGCCAAAGATGAACGGCTTCGATGCCTGCCGCGCGATCCGCGCGACACCCGCCGGCGCGAACGTTCCCATTCTTATCATGACCAGTCGCGATGATGTCGACGCGGTCACGCGCGCCTATGATTCCGGCGCCACGGACTTCACCAGCAAGGGCATCAGCAGCCGATTATTGATCGAGCGTGTCCGATTCCTGCTGCGCGAGTACCAGTCAAGGCAGGCGTTGGTCGTCAGCAGGGGCCGACTCCGCATGGTGCAGCAGATGGCCCAGGTCGGACACTGGGAGGTGGACAGCGCCGGGCACACGCTGCATGTTTCCAGCGTGGTCCGCTCACTGCTGCCTGAGCTGGCCGGCGCCAGCAGTCATCTTGGGCAGCTCGCGTCCGCATTGCGTTCCAGGGATGGACGCAAATTGCTCGAGGCATTCCGCAGCTGGCAGAAGTCACGCACACCGTTCCAGCTCGAGGCTGAACTGCGAACGGGGAAAAGCCTGCACATCAATGGGGTCATAACGCCCGGCACCGATGCGCCGGGCACCACGACCCTGACACTGGCTGTTCAGGACATCTCGACATTGCGGCGCGCACAGCAAGAGGTGTACCGCCTGGCAAACTTCGACTCGTTGACCGGCCTGCCAAACCTAGCGCAGTTCCTCGATACCCTTGCCAGTGAGCTCAGGATTCGCAAACCCAGCGAATCGCTCGGGGTCCTCGTCTTCCGGCTGCGCGGTCTCGAGCGCCTGCAGCAGTCCCTGGGCCAGGCTGCCTGTGATGCGGCGCTTGTCAGCACCTCGAGGCTGATCCGCGATGCCATCTCCAACGAGGCAGGAACCGCTTTCGCCCACCTCGGTGGAGGCGAGTTCGCATTTTATCGTACGGGTTGTAATTCCCCGGCCTTGGCTGCCAGCGCCGCGAAGAATGTTGCGCGTGTGTTGGCAGTCCCGGTCACCGGCCAGGGCTGGACGGCAAATTTCCTCGTCAGCACCGGCATAGTCATGTGGCCGTCGGACGGCCAGGACGCGGACATACTGCTGGAAAACGCCCGTACGACTGCAGCGCGCGGCATGTCGGCCGCGGAATCCCGCCACGAATTCTTCGCGTCGGAGGTACAGCAGCGCGCACTACGGCTGATCGACCTCGAGTCGGCGATGCACGGCGCCATGGCGCGTGGTGAAGTGAGCCTCGCCTACCAGCCCCGGTTCGCTTTGGCCAACCCCGCCTTGCGTGGCGTCGAAGCGCTTCTGCGCTGGAAGCATCCCCAACTGGGATCCGTCGCGCCCGCGGAATTCATCCCGATTGCGGAGGAATCCGGGCTCATCATGGCGATCGGATCCTGGGTGCTGCATGAGGCCTGCCGCCAGGCGGCTATCTGGCGCGGCAGGTACGGGCTGCAGCTGACAATTTCCGTCAACGTGTCCGCCTATCAATTGCGGCTGCCGCGGACGCTGGTAGAGGACGTGCTCGCAGCGCTGCGCTGCTCCGGCCTGCCGGCCAACGCCCTTGAGCTGGAGCTGACGGAGTCCATGATGATCAACGCCGCGGGCGAGACGCTTGCGGCGCTGCACGAACTCAGGAGTCTCGGAATATCCATAGCCCTTGACGACTTCGGAACCGGATACTCATCGCTTGGCTATCTGCGCCGGCTACCCGTCGATTGCCTGAAGATTGACAGGTCCTTCGTATCGGACCTGTCCGCCGACGAGGGCGCGGAGCGTGTGCTGCAGGCAATCCTCGGCATTGCAACCGCTCTGCAGCTACGCACGGTCGGCGAAGGCATCGAGACCCCGGCACAGCTCGAGTTCCTTCGCAGGCACGGTTGTCTCGAGGGACAAGGATTCTTGCTCGCAAGACCGCTCGACACCAACTCGCTCGAAGCGCTGCTGGCTGAATCCACGCCAATCGGCGCCACCAGTTCCTCGAACGCCGCCTGACTGTGGCTGGTCCTGCGCTACGACTCGCCGGAAAAACCGAGCTGGCGCCAGGCTTCGTAGAGGACGATCGCCGCGGCGTTTGAGAGATTCAGGCTGCGGTTGCCGGGGATCATTGGTAACCGTATGACCTGCTCAGCCGGGAATAGTGACAGGGCGCTCGCCGGGAGGCCGCTGGTCTCGCGCCCGAACAGGAAAGCATCGCCAGCCTGATACGCCTGCTCATGGTGCCACTTGGTTCCCTGCGTCTCGACCGGGAATACGCGCGTAATTTCGAATTGTTGCAGGCACGCGGCCAGATCCCGATGCTCTCGCACCCGCGCAAGGTCGTGATAGTCGAGCCCGGCGCGTCGCAGCTGGGCATCATCCAGGGAGAATCCGAGCGGCTGCACCAGATGCAGCGTCGCGCCGGTGTTTGCGCACAACCGGATGATGTTGCCGGTATTGGGCGGGATTTCCGGCTCGAACAGGATCAGGTGAAACATGGCGTCCGGCTGCTGATGCGGGCTTCCTCGAACCCCTCCACTATAATCTCGCCGTGACCGCCATCGCTTCCCGCCCGGATCCGTCGCTCGCGCTCGAGTTCTGCGGACTGAAATTCGCCTCGCCGATCGTGCTGCTTTCCGGCTGTGTCGGTTTTGGCGAGGAGTACACGCGCGTCGAGGGGTTTTCGAACCGCGACGCCGGGGCGATCGTGCTAAAGGGTACGACACTGAAACCGCGACTCGGCAATCCGCTGCATCGCGTCACCGAGACACCAATGGGCATGATCAATGCGATCGGCCTGCAGAACCCTGGCGTGGACCACGTCGTGAAGAATATCCTGCCGACGCTCGACTTCAGCGAGACACGATTCATCGCCAACGTCTGCGGCTCGACGATAGACGAGTACGCGGAAGTCACTCGGCGTTTCGACGACTCGCCCATCGACGCGATGGAGATCAACATCTCCTGCCCGAACGTCAAGGAAGGCGGCGTGCAGTTCGGCAATTACCCCGAGATGAGCGCGCGGGTCGTGGCGGCCTGCCGCAAGGTCACGAAGAAGCCGCTGATCACCAAGCTCTCGCCGAACCAGACCGACATCCAGGAAAACGCGCGCCTGTGCATCGAAGCGGGCAGCGACGGGTTCGCGGTCATCAACACGATCTCGGGCATGGCGGTGGACCTGAAGACCCGCCGGCCCGTGATCGGCAATGTGCAGGGCGGCGTATCGGGACCGGCGATCAAGCCGATCGCGCTATTGAAGGTGCGCCAGGTCTATGAAGTTGCCAGGCCACACCGCGTGCCGATCATCGGCCAGGGCGGGATCGAAAGCGCCAATGACGCCCTCGAGTTCCTGATCGCCGGCGCGACCACGGTCGGCGTCGGCACGGGGCTCTTCTACGACCCGCTGCTGTGCCCGAAGATCAACACGGGAATTGCCAGTTACCTGCGGCATGCGGGAATGAAATCAGTCGTCGAGCTGACCGGCTCGCTGGTCGCGGGCACGGCGGGGGACTGCGGCTAGCTCGCGCGTACCACGGAAAAAAAGAGCCCGGCGCAAGGCCGGGCTCCGCAGTGACAAGAATGTCTCGCTTGGCGTCAGGGCCCGCTGACCGCATCCAGCGCAGCCGTCTTTCAGCCCTCGCCAATGCCGAGCTCGCGCAGCTTGCGCGTCAGCGTATTGCGGCCCCAGCCGATCAGCTTCGCCGCTTCCTGTCGGCGCCCCTGAACGCTGGCGAGCGCGACGCGCGCGAGGGTTCGTTCGAATTCCGGTCCCGCCACTTCGAGCAGCGGCGCGCCGCCGGCTGATAGCTGCCGCGTCGCCCAAGCCTCCAGTTCGCGACTCCAGCTGTCGAGCGCGGGCGCCTCCGCGCTTTCACCACCGAGATCGGCCGGAATGTCTTCCATGCGGATCTCGCGCCCGGGCGCGGTGACCGTCAGCCTTCGCGCGGCATTCACGAGCTGGCGCACATTGCCGGGCCAGTCGAAAGCGACCAGGCGGCGCTCCGCATCGCGTGTCAGCGCCTTTGGTTCGACCCCAAGTTCGCGCGCGGCCATCGCGAGGTAATGCGCGAGCAACTCGGGAATGTCACCGCGCCGTTCGCGCAGCGTGGGTATGCGGATGCGAATCACGTTGAGCCGGTGCAGCAGGTCCTCGCGGAACAACCCCTTGCGAACCCGCGCATCGAGATCCTGATGGGTCGCGGCGATTACCCGCACATCCACACGGATTGGCGAATTGCCGCCGACCCGGTAGAACTCGCCCTCGGCGAGCACGCGCAGCAGCCGCGTCTGCAGCGCTGTGGACATGTCGCCGATCTCGTCGAGAAACAGCGTGCCGCCGTCCGCCTGCTCGAAGCGTCCCCGGCGCTGCACGTCCGCTCCAGTAAATGCGCCTTTCTCGTGGCCGAACAGCTCGGACTCCAGCAGCTCCGATGCAATCGCCGAGGTATTGAGCGCGATGAACGGTCCCGCCGCACGCGGGCTGTGGCGATGCAGGGCGCGTGCGACCAGTTCTTTGCCGGTGCCGGATTCGCCCATCACGAGCACCGACAGGCTCGAGCGCGACAGGCGGCCGATCGCGCGGAATACTTCCTGCATTGCCGGCGCATGACCGAGGATGCCCGGGATCGCGACGGGCGCGATCTCCGCGCGCCCCACGACACCCTGGGTCGCTGCGCGGCGCACCAGCGCCACAGCCTCGTCGATGTCGAACGGCTTCGGCAGATATTCAAAGGCGCCGCCCTGGTAAGCCGCCACTGCGCTGTCGAGATCCGAATGAGCCGTCATCACGATGACCGGCAACCGGGGATGATCGCGCCGCACGCTCTCCAGCAGCTTCAGCCCGCCGGTTCCCGGCATGCGGATATCGGTGATCAACACATCCGGCGAGCCATGCGAAAGCGCTGCGAGCGCGCTGTCCGCCTGCTCGAAGGAGCGCGGCACCAGGCCGCCCTGGCGCAATGCGCGCTCCAGCACCCAGCGGATCGACGCATCGTCATCCACCAGCCAGACATCAAGCGGCTTGTTCATGGCTCTCCTCCATCGGCAGCAGCAGCGAGAACACGGTGCGTCCCGGACGGCTGTCGAACTCAATGATTCCGCCGTGGCGCGTCGCGATATCCTGCGCAACGGCAAGGCCCAGTCCCGTGCCGCCCGCGCGCGCCGTCACCAGCGGATAGAAGATCGTCTCGCCCAATTCCGCCGGCACGCCCGGCCCGTTGTCCTCGAATTGCAGTGAGGCAACCACGCGGTGTCGTTCGGCGCCGATGGTCGCGTGCGTCAATGCGCGGCTGCGCATCGTCAGCGCACCACGATCGCCTAGCGCCTGCACGGCGTTTCGCGCCAGGTTCAGCATCGCCTGCACCATCAGATCGCGATCCAGCGAGAGCGGCGGCAGGCTTGGATCGTAGTCGCGCTCTATCACGACGCCGCTCGGTGCCTCGGCGCGCGCCAGCCGGTATACGTGATCGATCAACTCGTGGACGTTGATCGGTTCGCGCCGGATCGCGCGCGCGGGACCGAGCAGGCTGTCCACCAATGCGCAGAGCCGATCGGCTTCACCAATGATGACGCGCGTGTATTCCTTCAACTCTTCATTCGGCAGCTCGCGTTCCAGCAACTGCGCTGCGCCACGCAGTCCGCCGAGCGGATTCTTGATCTCGTGGGCGAGCTGTCGTGCCATTACGCGGCTGCCGCCCTGCTGTGCAAGTAAGGCGGTATCTCGCGTGATGCGGCTCAGACCCGTGGTATCAGTGATTTCCACCAGCACATTGCCTGCGGCAATCGGCGTAAACCTGATGTCCACCTGGTAGTGCGCTTCGCTGCGCGCTGCCGGTGTGAGCTCGAAGCCGCGCATGGCGAGCGGCTCGCCGCTCGCGCGGCTGCGCAGGATCAGCGCCGCGATCTGCGCACCATCGACGAGCAGCGAGGCAAGGCGCCGGCCACGCGCCGCGCCGCTGCCGATTGCCAGCAGGTCACCGGCCGCGGAATTGATATGGCGGACGAGGCCGTCCGTGTCGATGACGAGGATTGCCGTCGCCAGCATGTCGAGCAGTGCGCTGGAGTCGAAGTCAGGGGGGGTCGCCGGGGATTCACGCGCCATGGCGTGACTCCGCGAACAGCGGTGGGCCGGAAATCAGCTCGCCGGCTTGGGCTTCGGTACGGGCTTCGGCGGCGGCGGAGCCTGCGGGCTTTGCGGGCTGTTGATCGAAGGCTGTCGCACGTGAAACGTGACCTGCTGGCTCGAAATCAACGGGGCACCATTCTGATCGAGCACGCTTGCACGCAGGTAATGCATGCCGCGCTCCAGGTTCGAAATCTGGGCTGTCCCATCGTCTGATGCCGGCACGCGCTTGCCATCCACGAAGAAAACCAGCGTGTGATCGGGCGCAAGCGTGCCGCCCACTTCGGCGCTGGCGGTGACAACCGCATCCGCGCCGAAGAACACCTGATCGGGGGTCGGCTGCGTGATGGTCAGCGAATCGTAGGCCTGCCGGGCCTCCGGCTGGTTGTCGTTTGCGACATCCACGGATTCCGACGGCATCGCCTGGTATTCGTTGGAGTTCGCAATCTCCACCCGCTCGGCATTGGCGGCGCCGGGCTGGTCCGCGTAATGGACGACACCATCCTTGTCCACCCACCGGTAAATCTCCTGGGGCGCGGCCGCCAGGGACAACATCAATCCGGCGAGAATCAGGGTTATGCGCATGAGGACAGCATAGCCCTTCCCTTGCCAGACTGACAAAAGCGGGACGGCATTCTGTGAACACCGTCCCTGCCTCAGGGGCCGTACGCTTCAGAGGCTGTAATACATGTCGAACTCGACCGGATGCGTCGACATCCGGAAGCGCGTGACTTCCACCTGCTTGAGGCCGATGTAGGCGTCGATCAGGTCGTCGGAGAACACGCCGCCCCGCTTCAGGAATTCGCGGTCCCGGTCGAGATGCTCGAGCGCCATGTCCAGCGAATGGCAGACTTCGGGGATGTTCTTCGCCTCCTCGGGCGGCAGGTCATAAAGATCCTTGTCCGAAGCTTCGCCCGGATGGATCTTGTTCTGGATGCCGTCGAGTCCCGCCATCAGCATGGACGCAAATGCAAAGTACGGATTCGCAGTCGAATCCGGGAAACGCACTTCGATGCGGCGACCCTTCGGGTTCGACACCCACGGAATGCGGATCGAGGCCGAGCGGTTGCGCGCCGAATACGCGAGCATCACCGGCGCCTCGAAACCCGGTACCAGCCGCTTGTAACTGTTGGTGCCGGGGTTCGTGAATGCGTTGATCGCGCGCGCGTGCTTGATGATGCCGCCGATGTAATAGAGCGCGATGTCGGAGAGCCCCGCATAGCGGTCGCCGGCGAACAGCGCCTTGCCGTCTTTCTGAAGCGACTGGTGCACGTGCATGCCACTGCCGTTGTCGCCGACCAGCGGCTTCGGCATGAAGGTCAGCGTCTTGCCGTAGCCATGCGCGACATTCCACAGCGCGTATTTCAGCAGCTGAACCTCATCGCCCTTCTTCATCAGCGTGTTCGCCGAGACATTGATCTCGCCCTGGCCGCCGGTGCCGACCTCGTGGTGATGCACCTCGACCTTGAGGCCGAGCTCTTCACAGGCCTGGCACATCGCGGTGCGCAGGTCCTGAAAGCGATCGACGGGCGGCACCGGGAAGTAGCCGCCTTTTACGCCGGGGCGGTGACCCATGTTGGCGCCGTCGCTGGAGCCCGAATTCCAGGCCCCCTGCACGGAATCGATGTGATAACTGCAGCCGTTGATCTCGTTGGTCCAGCGCGCGCTGTCGAAGATGAAAAATTCGTTCTCGGGCCCGAACAATGCCGTGTCCGCGATGCCGGTGGACTTCAGGTACGCCTCGGCGCGGCGCGCCAGCGAGCGCGGGTCGCGGCTGTAGCCCTGCATCGTCATCGGCTCGATGACATCGCAGCGCAAGAGCAGCGTCGTCTCTTCGAAGAACGGATCGATCTTCGCGGTCGATGGATCCGGCATCAGGATCATGTCCGACTCGTTGATGCCCTTCCAGCCGGCGATCGACGAGCCATCGAACATCTTGCCGTCGACGAAGAAATCCTCGTCGACCATGCGCGTCGGGATCGTCACGTGCTGTTCCTTGCCTCGTGTGTCCGTGAAACGCAGGTCGCAGTAGCTGGCTTCTTTTTCCTTGATGAACTTGACGACGTCGGCGGGAGTCATGGATCGTCTCCACAGAATTGGGCGGCGTTAGCTCGCGATCCCTGTCATGGTGCAAATCGCGTGCCAGATTGAATCAAGTAGTTAAATCTTTTTTAATCATACACTTATGACCTAAGCGAGGGAGGCCTTTTATCGCGTATGCACGATTATAGGGCATGAGATGGAGGCTCAGCACAAAAACGGTGCGACCCGAAATCTTCCCGCCGCCGGCGCGTGATCGCCACAATCGCCGGCCGATGCGCCTCAATAAATTCATCAGTGAGTCCGGGGCCTGCTCGCGACGCGAGGCCGATGCCTGGATCAGCGCCGGACGCGTGACGGTCAACGGAAAGCAGGCCGTGCTCGGCACGCAAGTGAGCGCGGGCGACGTCGTGGAGTTGGACGGCCAGCCACTATCGGCGCGTCGCCGCGATGTTTACATCGCCTTCAACAAACCGCGGGGCATCACCTGCACGACCGAGCGCGACGTGGCGGGCAACATCCTGGATTTCATCGGACACCGCGAACGCATATTCCCGATCGGCCGTCTCGACAAGGATTCCGAGGGCCTGATCCTGCTGACGAACAACGGCGACATCGTCAACGAAATCCTGCGCGTCGAACATGGCCACGAGAAGGAATATCTGGTCAAGGTCGAGCGCCCGGTCACGCCGACATTTCTCGCCATGATGGCTGCCGGCGTGAAGATCGGCGGCGTGAAGACGAAGCCCTGCGTCGTGACCAAGACTGGTCCCGACACGTTTCGCGTCGTGCTGACGCAGGGGCTCAACCGCCAGATCCGCCGCATGTGCTCGGCGCTCGGCTTCCGCGTGCAGCGCCTGCAACGCGTGCGCATCATGCACATTCGACTCGGGACGCTGGCGCCAGGGCACTGGCGCGACCTGACCGATGCCGAAATCCGCCCTCTGCTCGCAGCCCGCGCCGCCCGAAGCGCCGCGGGCTGAACGGGTCGCCGCTATACTTGGCGGCCCCCTGCTGCACCGCAATCGCATGCCAAAAACACCGAAAACACAGCCTCCGCGCAATTTTCAGGATCTCATCCTGGCATTACAGCGTTACTGGGCAGGCGAAGGCTGCGTGCTGCTGCAGCCCTACGACATGGAAATGGGCGCGGGCACCTTCCACACGGCGACCTTCCTGCGCGCTATCGGCCCCGAGCCCTGGAGCGCTGCGTACGTACAGCCGAGTCGCCGGCCGACCGATGGCCGCTATGGCGAGAACCCGTTCCGGCTGCAGCATTACTACCAGTTCCAGGTCGTCATGAAGCCGTCGCCCGATGACATCATCGAACGTTACCTGGGCTCGCTCATCGCCGTCGGCATCGATCCCTTGATTCACGACATCCGTTTTGTCGAGGACAACTGGGAATCCCCGACGCTCGGCGCCTGGGGCCTCGGCTGGGAGGTCTGGCTGAACGGCATGGAAGTCACGCAGTTCACGTATTTCCAGCAGGCCGGGGGCCTCGACTGCCGGCCGGTGACCGGCGAGATGACTTACGGGCTCGAGCGGCTCGCGATGTACCTGCAGGGCGTCGAAAGCGTCTACGACCTGGTCTGGACCGACGGTGCGGGCGGGCGCGTAACTTACGGCGACGTGTTCCACCAGAACGAGGTCGAGCAATCGGCCTACAACTTCGAACATGCGGACACGGCAGCGCTCTTTGCCGAGTTCGCGCGCCATGAGCAGGCCTGCGGGGCCCTGCTGATCGCGAATCTGCCGCTGCCGGCCTATGAGCAGGTGTTGAAAGCATCGCATGCGTTCAATCTGCTGGATGCCCGCAAGGCGATTTCGGTCACGGAGCGGCAACGTTACATCCTGCGGGTCCGGGCGCTCGCGCGCGCCGTGGCCGCGGCCTACTACGCAAGCCGCGAGGCGCTCGGCTTTCCAATGGTGAAATCGGGGACAGTCCCCTATTTCGAAAAGGGGACTGTCCCCTCCGCGGCCGCAACGTGACGCGCCGCGATTTCCTGGTCGAGATCGGCACCGAGGAGTTGCCGCCAAGGAGCCTCATGGCTCTCGCCGAGTCGTTTCGCGATGGCGTGCTGCAGGGCCTCGCTGCCGCAGGTCTCGCGCACGGCAAGGCGGAAGCTTACGCAACGCCGCGGCGCCTCGCGGTCCTCGTGCGTCGTCTCGCCGAAACCCAGGCCCAGCAGAAGCTGGAGCGCCGCGGGCCGCCGGTTTCCGCCGCATTCGACGCCAACGGACAACCGACGCGCGCGGCGCTTGCTTTCGCGGAGTCCTGCGGCGTCGCGGTCGCAGCGTTGACCCGCGTGACCGAGCCGAAGGGCGAGTTCCTGTTCTGCTCCGTCACGCGCGCGGGCGCACCGGCGGCAACGCTGCTGCCCGGCATCACGCAGCGCGCCCTCGAGGGTCTGCCGATCGCCCGGCGCATGCGTTGGGGTGCCGGCGATGTCGAATTCGTCCGGCCGGTGCATTGGCTCGTCATGCTGCACGGCGATGAAGTGATCGAATGCGAGCTGCTGGGTCTCAAGGCAGGACGCACGACCCGGGGCCATCGATTCCATGCGCCAAAGCCGATCGTCCTGCGCTCGCCGGGCGGCTATGTTTCGGCCCTGGAAAAGCGCGGCTTCGTGCTGGTGGATGCCGCGGCGCGCCGCGAACGCATCGCCGCCGCTGCGGCTGCCGCCGCACGGGCGGCCGGCGGCGAAGCGCTGATCGACCCCACCGTCCTCGATGAGGTGACCGCCCTTTGCGAGTGGCCGGTGCCGATCGCGGGTACGTTCGAGGCACGCTTTCTCGAGCTGCCGCCCGAGGTGCTGATCGCGACGCTCCAGGATCACCAACGCTATTTCCCCGCCCGATCCGCCTCCGGGGCGCTGCTGCCGCTTTTCATCGCCGTCGCCAATATTGAAAGCCGCGATCCGGCCCAGGTGCGCGCCGGCAACGAGCGCGTGGTCCGGCCGCGCCTCGCCGACGCCGCATTTTTCTATGCCGCCGACCGCAAGCAGACGCTGGCTTCGCGCCGCGAGGCCCTGGGGGCCGTGACCTTCCAGGCCCGGCTGGGCTCGCTTTCCGACAAGACCGTGCGGATCACGGCGCTGGCCGCCCAGATTGCCAGCCTGGCCGGCAATGAACCCGCCGCGGCCCAGCGCGCCGCGGAACTCGCCAAGTGCGACCTGCTGACCGCCATGGTCGGGGAATTCCCGGAACTGCAGGGCGTCATGGGCCGTTACTACGCAACCCATGACGGCGAACCCGCCGAAGTCGCCGCCGCCATTGCCGAGCAATATCTGCCCCGCTATGCCGGCGATGCACTGCCTGCCACGGGTGCGGGCCTCGCGCTCGCGGTTGCCGACAAGCTCGACACCATCGTCGGCATCTTCGCGATCGGCCAGAAGCCGACCGGGGCAAAGGATCCGTTCGGCCTGCGCCGCGCCGCACTCGGGCTGCTTCGCATCCTGATCGAAAAGCGCGTCGGGATGGACCTGCGCGAATTGATCATCACGGCGCTCGATTCGGTACATGCCGACGTGCTGCGTCTGGCGAATGGCAAATCGCCACCGATGGCGGACAACATCGTGGATGAGGTTTACGACTTCATGATGGAGCGGCTGCGGGCCTGGTATCTCGAGGGCACGCCGGGCGTCACGACCGAGATGTTCGACGCGGTGCTCGACATGCGCCCGGTTTCGCCACTCGATTTCGACGATCGCCTGCGGGCGCTGGTCGCGTTTCTCGCATTGCCGGAGGCGGCCAGCCTGACTGCCGCCAACAAGCGCATCGGCAACATCCTGAAGAAGTCCGGCGAGCAGGCCGGGCTGCGCGTCGATCCGCGCCTGCTGACCGATCCGGCGGAGCGCCAGCTTGCGGCCGCGCTCGATGAGCTGCGCGTCGAAATCGAAGGCACCGTGGCCGGCAGGCGCTATGGCGATGCAATGCGCAGGCTCGCCACATTGCGGCCAGTCGTGGACACCTTCTTCGATCGCGTGATGGTCATGGCGGATGATCCCGCCGTCCGCGCAAATCGCCTGGCGCTGCTCGCGGCGCTGCAGCGATTGTTCCAGCACACCGCCAATTTATCGCGCCTGCCCGGCTGAAATGCGGCCAATAGCGGATGTTTATACACATCCATATTTCAGTTAACTGATGGCATTCAAAGATAATTCTCCTGGGCGGCCAAGCAGAACCGCGCGGTGGCGCCGGTTTGCTCCACTTCAGTGGCTTGCATCCGTCATCTACACGACGCTCTTGTTCGCCGGTTCACTCGTCTGGGGCACCGTGATCACACTCGTCGGCTGGTTGCCGTTTCCAATGCTGTACCCCTTCGCGCGCGGCTGGGCGGGTTCCAACATCTGGCTTGCGAAAATTTTTTGTGGCCTCGACTGGGTCGTCGAGGGGCACGAAAATCTCCCGCGCGAAGGCGCGCATATCACGATGTGGAAGCACACCTCCGCCTGGGAAGCGATGGCGCAGATGGTCATCCTGCCGCCGTCCGCCTGGGTCTACAAACGCGAGCTCCTGTGGATACCGCTGGTCGGCTGGGCGGCCCGGTTGATGCGCGGCATCGCGATCGACCGCGGCTCCGGCCATCGCGCCGTCAACCAGATTCTGGACCAGGGCCGCGCGCGTCTCGCGGCCGGTGTCTGGGTGATGATCTTCCCCGAGGGCACGCGTGTCGCGCCCGGCGAGACGCGCAAGTACGGATTGTCGGGTGCGCTCCTGGCATCGCAGACCGGCGTGAAGATCATGCCGGTCGCACACAACGCGGGTGATTTCTGGCCGCGCCGCGGACTGTTGAAAAAACCCGGGCTGATCCGCGTCGTGATCGGGCCGCCGATTGAAACCACCGGCCGCGAGCCGCGCGAGCTGAATGCCGAGGTGCAGGCATGGATCGAAGGAAAGATGCGCGAGATCAGCGCACCCGCGGATTCTGGGCCGGGGACGGCGTGAGCCGCGGCAATTCCGGATGGATATAAGCATCTGATCAACCCGCAATCCCCCGCCCCGAAAGCCGGTTTCGTCCGTGCCATCGGCCGCTGGGACCTGACCGCCGCCGCCGTCAACGGCGTCATCGGCAGCGCTGTCTTCGGGCTACCGGCGGTCCTGGCTGCGACCACTGGCGCGCTCTCGCCGCTCGCGGTGTTTGCCGCCGGGGCTCGGCATTGCGCTCATCGCGCTCTGCTTCGCCGAGGTTGGCAGCCGTTTTCGCGAGCATGGCGGCGTGTACTTGTACACGCGCGGCCTTCGGCCCCGTGGTCGGTTTCGAGGTCGGCTGGCTGCTGATCTGGACCCGCGTGCTGAGTGCCGCCGCCAACCCGAACCTATTCGTACTGTGCCTGGCCGAGCTATGGCCCGAGGTCGCCGCCGACGCGCCGCGGGCCGTGGTAATGCTGGTGCTCGCCGGTACCGTCGCGATCACCAACGTGATCGGCGTGCGCGGGGCTGCCTGGGCAATCGACTTCTTGACGATCGCGAAGCTCGCGCCGCTCGCGCTCCTGATCGTGCTCGGGCTGCCGCAGATCGACGCCGATACGCTCGCCGGCCAGGTGGCGGCGGACCCGGACTGGACCCAAGCGATCCTGATCATGATGTTTGCATTCAGCGGATTCGAATCCGCGCTGCTGCCCGCCGGCGAGATGCGTGACCCGAAACGCGACCTCGCTTTTGCGTTGCTGGTCCGTCTCGCGATCGTCGCGGCGGTGTACGTGCTGGTGCAGTTGGTCGTGGTGGGCGTCGTCGCCGACGCCGCTGCCGCTGCCCGGAAGGCGCCACTCGCGAGCACGTCCGGGATCCTGCTGTTCGCGGCGGCGAGCCTCGCGCTCGCCGGCAGCTTCGCGGGCAACGCGATCTTCTCGGCGATCGTGCGTCTCGTGTATTACGCGCTGACCTGCGCCGCGCTGATCGTGCTGCGCCGGAAATAGACGTCATTTATCGGATGGTTATGCACATCCGATAGTTTCGTAACCGGCTGAGCGAGCGGCTAGACGTCCAGGTTGGACACGTACAGCGCGTTCTTCTCGATGAATTCGCGCCGCGGTTCGACTGCATCACCCATCAGCGTCGTGAAGATATCGTCCGCCGCCACCGCATCTTCGACGCGCACCTGCAGCAAGCGACGCACCTCGGGATTGATGGTCGTCTCCCAGAGCTGCGAAGGGTTCATTTCGCCGAGGCCCTTGTAGCGCTGAATGGTCTGGCCCTTGCGTGCTTGCTCCAGCAGCCAGCTCATCGCCTCCGGGAAGGTCGAAATCTCCTGCCGCTCATTGCCGCGCGTCACATGGGCGCCGGCAGTGATGAAGTCGCTGAGCGTCGTACCCAGTTCAGCAATGCGCGCATATTCAGCGGACTCGAAGAATTCGCGCTGCAGGTGCTTGTCGGTCGTCACGCCATGTTCAGTGCGCGCCACGTCCACGCGCAGCGGCGCACCCTCCTCGTTCCGGCGCACGGACAGCTTGTAGCTGTGGACCACGCTGCGATCCGAGTTCAGCCGTGCTTCCAGCTCTTTCGCCCAGCCCTCGAGCCAGGCCGCATCCGCGAACTGCTGCTCGCCGACTGTCCGCATCGCGAGCAACTGTTCCAGCAGACGCCGGTCATAGCGCCGCGACCAGCGCGCGATGATGGCCCGGACATCCATGTATTGCCTGGCCAGCATTTCGAGCCCGGAGCCTGCCAGGGGTGGGGCCTCAGGATTCACGTGCAGCGCCGCGCCATCGAGGGCGCTCGTCAACAGCAGCTGGTCGAGCTCGACCTCGTCCTTGACGTATATCTCCTGCTTGCCGCGCTTGATCTTGAACAGCGGCGGCTGTGCGATGTAGACGTGCCCGCGCGCGATCAACTCCGGCATTTGCCGGTAGAAAAAGGTCAGCAGCAGTGTCCGGATATGCGAGCCGTCCACGTCCGCGTCGGTCATGATGATCACGCGGTGATAACGCAGTTTGTCGGCATCAAAATCATCGTGCCCGATGCCGGTGCCGAGAGCGCTGATGAGCGTCACCACCTCCTGCGACGACAGCATCTTGTCGAAGCGCGCCTTCTCGACGTTGAGGATCTTGCCTTTCAGCGGCAGTACCGCCTGCGTGCGCCGATCGCGGCCCTGCTTGGCCGAACCACCGGCCGATTCGCCCTCGACCAGGAAGATTTCCGACTTGCCCGGGTCTTTTTCCTGGCAATCAGCCAGTTTTCCCGGCAGGCCAGACGCATCGAGTGCGCCCTTGCGCCGCGTCATTTCCCGCGCTTTGCGTGCTGCTTCGCGCGCCCGCGCTGCGTCGATGATCTTCATGCAGATCGCTTTCGCATCCGCCGGGCGTTCCAGCAGGAATTCGCCGAGTTTCTCCGCGACTACCGATTCGACCGCGCCCTTGACCTCGGATGACACGAGCTTGTCCTTGGTCTGCGACGAGAACTTCGGGTCCGGCATCTTGATCGAGAGGATCGCCGTCATGCCCTCGCGCGCGTCGTCACCGGTCAGCGAGACGTTTTCGCGCTTTGCCATGCCTTCTTTCTCGATGAAATCGTTGATTTTCCGCGTCAATGCCGCGCGAAATCCCGCGAGATGAGTGCCGCCGTCCTTCTGCGGGATGTTGTTCGTGTAGCAGTACATTGCCTCCTGGTAGGAATCGTTCCACTGCGCGGCAACTTCGACAGAAATCGGCCCTTCCTGGCCCTGGAAATAGAAGATGTTCGGGTGGATCGCCGTGCGGCTGCGATTCAGGTACTGCACGAAGGCGCTGACGCCGCCCTGATGCTCGAAGATATCGTGTTTGTCCTCGCGTTCATCGATGAGTTCGATACGCACGCCGGAATTCAGGAAGGACAGCTCGCGCAGGCGCTTCGCCAGCCAGTCGTACGAAAAAGTGGTGTTCGTAAAGATCGTGTTGCTCGGCTTGAACCGCACCGTCGTGCCGCGCTCGGTCGTTGCGCCGACGACCGCCAGTGGGCCCAGCGGCTCTCCCAGCCGGTATTGCTGGCGATGCAGCTTGCCGTCACGCGCGATCGTCAGTGTCAGCGCGCCCGACAGCGCGTTGACGACCGAGACGCCGACGCCGTGCAAACCGCCGGCGACTTTGTAGGAGTTGTCGTCGAATTTCCCGCCGGCGTGCAGCACGGTCATGATGACCTCGGCGGCGGAACGTCCTTCTTCGCTGTGGATATCGGTCGGAATGCCCCGGCCATTGTCCTGGACGGTGACCGATTCGTCGGCGTGGATCGTCACGATGATGCGGTCGCAGTAGCCGGCCAAGGCCTCGTCAATCGAGTTATCCACGACCTCGAAAACCATGTGGTGGAGCCCCGTGCCATCGTCCGTATCGCCGATGTACATGCCGGGCCGTTTCCGGACGGCCTCTAGGCCCCGCAACACCTTGATTTTAGTGGAGTCGTAGCTGTCCTCTGCGGAGACCTGGGGGCCTGGCTGCATAATCTGTCAATGATAGCACGGAAATCACCGTTTTTGCTTTGTTTTTCAGTTGCTTGGCTTAGGTAATCGCCAGCCCGCGCACCGCCATGTTTTCTGTGGATGAATCTGTGGAAAAGTGGGCGTTTCCAGACCAGTCGCCGCCCGTTTATTGCGCTGCAAAATAAACCGGTCGGTTCTGTTCCACGTGGAACATCCGCTCTATCAGTCAGGCCGGATGCCGCCTTGTTCCACGTGGAACATTCGACTGCGCTCCGGAAGGCCCGGGATTTCGCCGTGCAGCGAAGTGACCCAGAGCTGGGCCGGGATTGACCGTACAGCCGCCATGAGTCGCTCCAGATTCTCGCGATCTAGTTCTGCTGCGGGGTCATCAAGCAGCAGTGCCGATCGGCCGGGGCGTTCTTGCTCCTGAACCTGCAGCTGTCCCAGCATCAGGCCTGCCGCGACCAGTTTCTGCTGGCCGCGGGATACCTGGTCCTTCGCCGGTCGCTCCCTGACTTCAACCATCACATCGCCGCGGTGCGGTCCGGATTGCGTCGCCCGATAGCGGCGGTCCCGCCCCCTGTCGGCTTCGAGCACCTCCAGCAGGGGCCTCTCTTCGGCCCAGCCGCGGCTGTGTACCAGGGTTATCGGGCTGCCCAACAGCGCCTTGCCAAGCGCCTGCAACGGATCCCGTAGCCGCGCCAGATAGGCCTCGCGTTGCCGCAACAACTCTTCGCCGCTCACTGCGAGTTCCTGTTCCCAAGCGCCAAGATCTCTGTCGCTGCGGTCCTGCTTGAGCGCCGCATTGCGCTGCCGCAACGCCAGGTGGTAACGCCGCCAAGTCGTCAGGAACGCGGGTTCCACGTGGAACACGCCCCAGTCCAGAAATCTGCGTCTGCGTCCCGGTCCCTCTTCGAGCAGCTTGTGAATCTCCGGACCGATGACCTGCGCCGGAAACTGTTCAGCATGCGTCGCGACACTGCTCGCCCGCATGCCGCCCGCCTGCCATTCCGTAGCATTCCGGCTTGCGCGCACGCCCAGCATGACCGGCGTCGCACCGCCGCTGCTGCGGCCCGCCAAGGTGAAGGATTCCTCGCCGTAGCGAATCAGCGCGTCCAGCCGGCGGCTGCGAAACGAACGGCCGCGGCCGAGGAAAAAAGCCGCCTCGAGCAGGCTGGTTTTTCCAGAGGCATTTGGCCCCACGAAGATGTTGGCGGCCGGATCCAGCTCCAGCTCGACCGACGCCAGGCAGCGGAATTTCTCGGCGCGAAACCAGCTAAGGGGCATTGCGCCCCTTACAGCCTCATCGGCATGACCACGTAGCGCGCGCTGCTCGCACCCGGTGCGCGGACCAGACAACTCGAGTTGCCATCGGTCACGCCGATCTCAACCTCCGCGCCGTCTACCGCCGCCAGCGCTTCGAGCAGGTAGGTCACATTGAATCCGACCTCCAACTCGTCGCCCTTGTAACTCACCTCCACCTGCTCTTCGGCCTCTTCCTGCTCGGGGTTGTGCGCCTGCAGCGTCAGCGAGTTCTTCTTGAGCGCCAAACGAATTCCGCGGTATTTCTCGTTCGCGAGGATGGACGTTCGGTGTAGGGCCGCCCGGAGCATTTCCCGATCTGCGACGACGGCTTTCGGCGGTGCCGCCGGAATGACCCGGCTATATTCCGGGAACCTACCATCAATAAGCTTCGAAGTGAGTCGAACATCGCCGATCTGGGCACGAACGTGATTTGTGCCAATTGTGATGGTGACATTGCCTTCGGTGCCGAGGAGGCGCTGCAATTCCAGGACGCCTTTGCGCGGAATAATGACCTGCTGGGTGGGTGCCTTGGACGGCAGGTCCATTTCGCACAATGCCAGACGATGGCCGTCCGTCGCGACCGTTCGCAGCATTTTCCCGTCCGTTTCCAGCAACATTCCATTCAGATAGTAGCGCACGTCCTGCTGCGCCATGGAAAAGTGGGTCTTGTCCAGGAGGCGCTTCAGGTCAGCTTGGGCCAGTTCGAGGGTTTGTTGCTGTGCCAGCTCGTCAATCACAGGGAAGTCGGTGGCCGGGAGGGTCGCCAGTACAAAACGGCTGCGGCCGCCACGAACCGTTACTTTATCGCCATCCTGCGAAAGCGTCAGGGTCACTCCCTCAGCCAGCGAGCGACAGATGTCGAGCAACTTGCGCCCCGGGATGGTGATTTGCCCCTCCGCGCTAGTCTTGATCTCCGCAGAGGCGACGAGCTCGACCTCGAGATCAGTGGCGGTAATCGCGAGCTTCCCTTGTTTTGCGGACAGCAAGAGGTTCGCGAGTATCGGCATCGTCTGCCGCCGCTCAACGACTCCGATGACCGACTGAAGTGCGTCCAGAAGTTCTTCCCTTTCAGCACTGAATTTCATCTGTGCACCTGATTTGAATTAATGATTCTTATGACTGTAGTAGTAATAGAGCAGCGTATTTTCGGTGGAAAACAGCCGGAAATCGACGCACCGCAAGGGCTTGCGCGAAGCACAAGCACCCGTGTTGCCTGCGGCTTTCCTCTGTCTCCCCTGTGGATCGATTGTGGAGCAAAAAACGCCCCCCGCAAGGCAACACATTATCCACATCAACCGGTCAAGATTCTCAACAGGTTCAGATAATCTTCACCGGTGCGACGATCGCTCTCGCGCAGGTCTTTCACGCGCGAGCAGGCATGCAAGACAGTCGTATGATCGCGTCCGCCAAAAGCGTCGCCGATCTCTGGCAGGCTGTGACGCGTCAATTCCCTGGCGAGCGCCATGGCGACCTGGCGCGGCCGAGCGATGGAGCGGCTGCGCCGCTTGGACAACATATCCGCCATGCGGATCTTGTAATACTCGGCGACGGTCTTCTGGATGTTTTCGACCGTGACGAGCCGTTCCTGCAGGGCCAACAGATCCTTGAGCGCCTCGCGTGCGAATTCGAGCGTAATCGGCCGGCCCGTGAATCGTGCGGTTGCAAGGACCCGGCGCAGCGCGCCCTCCAGTTCGCGGACATTGGAGCGAATCCGCTTCGCGATGAAGAACGCGACCTCTTCCGGGAGCGTTTCGCCGGCAGCCTGGGCCTTGCTCATCAGGATGGCCACGCAGGTTTCAAGCTCTGGCGGCTCGATAGCTACCGTCAAACCCCAGCCGAAGCGGGATTTCAGCCTTTCTTCGAGGCCAGCCACCTCCTTGGGGTAACGGTCGCAGGTCAGGATGATCTGCTGCTGGCCCTCCAGCAGCGCGTTGAAGGTGTGGAAGAATTCCTCCTGGGAACGGTCCTTGCCGGCGAAGAACTGAATATCGTCGATCAGAAGCCCGTCGAGTGTGCGATAGGCTTGCTTGAATGCGGCAATGGTGTTGTGCTGAAGCGCGCGGACCATATCGCTGACGAAGCGCTCGCTGTGCACGTAGGCGATGCGGGCAGCGGGGTTGCGCTGGTGCATGAGATGGCCGGCGGCATGCATCAGGTGGGTCTTGCCGAGACCGACGCCCCCATAGATGAAAAGCGGGTTATAGGCCTTGCCGGGGTTCTCGCCGACTTGCACGGCGGCCGCGCGCGCAAGCTGGTTGCTCTTGCCTTCGACGAAGGTCGCGAACGTGAAGTCCGGGTTGAAGCGGCTGCCGACGACGGCGGGGCTCTCGCGCTTGCGGGCGCCGGGCGCAGCGGGCTCCTTCGCCGGCGGCACGTCCTCGCGGCGTGAGCCGACCTCGAGCACGACGCGCGTTTCAGCGCCGTTGCCCGCCGCGCCGACCAGCTGCTCGATGCGGCGGTAGAGGTTTTTCTCGATCCAGGAGACGACAAAACGATTGGGTGCCAGCAGGACGAGCGCGCCATCGCGTTCGATGGCCTGGAGCGGGCGCACCCAGGTGTTGAACTGCTGCTCTGGCACCTCGCTTTCCAGTTGACGCAGACAGTGGTGCCAAAGCGAGCCCTGCACGAGCAACTCCTCCAAGGCGCTTGAGTCTATCGCCGCGGAGTGGGGCGCGCCAGAGTTATCCACAGGCTGCGTCGGTTGACAGCGACGGCGGCGCTCCGTAACCTTGCGGCCCTTTGCCTGCATCGGCAGGCCTTTATTTTTCAAAGGTTTAGGACCGCCAGCCATGAAGCGCACCTACCAGCCAAGCAAGATCAAGCGCAAGCGGACCCACGGATTCCGCGCCCGTATGGCGACCAAGAAAGGCCGCCAGGTCCTGAAGCGCCGGCGCGCGAAGGGCCGCAAACGCCTGGCCGTCACTGAACTTCGCTGACGAGTGAACTTACGTCAGGGCGCGCAGTTCTGCGGGCCGGTCAGAAGCTCTGCAGCGCGGCCGAATTCGAGCGCGCGCGCAAGAGCCGAGACCGGCGGGCCGATGCGCTGTTCTCGGTTCAGTGGATCGAGAACGAGCGCGGGACGGCGAGAATTGGCATGGCCGTTGGCGTGCGAGCCGTGGGTGGGGCCGTCACGCGCAATCGCGTGCGGCGGCTGATTCGCGAGTCATTCCGATTGCGCCGGCAGGAGTTGCCCGCGGTGGACATCTTCGTGATCGCAAAGACGGGCGTGCGCATGGCAACCAACCGGCAGATTCTCGCGAGCCTCGGGCGCATGTGGCAGGAAATCCGGCCCGCACGATGAAAGCGCTGCTGCAACTACCGATACGGCTTTACCGCTGGCTCGTGAGCCCGATGCTCGGCACGAACTGCCGCTATCACCCGAGCTGTTCCGCTTACGCGCTGGAAGCCATCGAAAAGCACGGCGCTGCGCGCGGCGGTTGGCTTTCGATCCGGCGCGTATGTCGATGCCACCCCTGGGGTGGCGATGGGTATGACCCGGTGCCCGGGGGCCGCAGCTGATGGAACAGCAACGCGTCTTTCTGTGGCTCGGGTTGTTGCTCGTCCTCTATCTCAACGTCAATGCGTGGATGAAAGATGCCGCGGCGCCCGCGGCCGCGTCGGCGGGAGCTGCAATCACGGCACCCACGGCGTCCGGCGCAGCACCCGGTGCCGCAGGGGCCGCCGGCGCGCTGTCCGACGTGCTGCCGACTGTGGCCGGCGAAAAACCGGCCGCAGTGACAGAAGCGGTACCGGCCGCACTGCCAGCGGCGGGCGCCAACAGGATCCATGTCGTCACGGATGTGCTGGATCTGGATCTGAGCCTGGAGGGCGGCGAAATCGTCCGCGCAGATCTGCCGGCATACCCACGGCAAAAGGACGACCCGACAATACCTGTGCGGTTGTTCAACAACGATTCGGAAAATTCGCTGTTCCTTTTCCAGTCAGGCCTGACGACAGGGGAGGCCGGCCGCGCCGAGCCGAACCACAAAGCCGAATTCAGCGCTGGCAGCGCGGAATACCGCCTCGCCGAAGGGGCGGATGAACTTCGCGTGCCGCTGTCCTGGTCGGATGGCATGGGCCTCTCGGTTACGAAGACGTTTGTCTTCCATCGTGGCCGCTATGCCGTCGACATCCAGTACCAGGTCGCGAATGCGGGCGCTCTGTCGGTCAAGCTGGCGTCCTATGCGCAGCTTCTGCGCCATTGGGAAGTGGTCAAGCGCTCGATGTGGAACGTCGAGACCTATGCCTTCCGTGGGCCCGCGATCTATGACGGTGAGACTTATCGGAAGCTCGATACCGAAGACAAGGAGGATCAGGCGCTCTCGCAGTCGATTACGAACGGCTGGGTGGCCGCGTTGCAGCATCATTTCGTCGCCGCGATCGTGCCGGTTGCCGGGCAGCCCTACCAGTATGAGCTACGCGTCAAGGACCGGGATTTCCTCCTGCGCGTGGTCGGGCCCGCGCAGGCCGTGCCCGCGGGCGGGAATCTCGAGCTGACCGAGAAACTCTTCGTCGGCCCGAAGCTGCAGGACCAATTGCAGGCGACCGGGCCCGAGCTTCGGCGCACCGCCGACTACGGCAAGCTGACCATCCTCGCGCAACCGCTGTTCTGGATCCTGGCCAAGGTCCACGGCGTGATCGGCAACTGGGGGTGGACCATCGTCATCGTGACGCTGCTGATCAAGCTCGTGTTCTACAAGCTGTCGGAAACGAGCGGCCGCTCGATGGCGAAGATGCGCACGGTCGCGCCGCGGCTCAAGGCTGTGCAGGAGCGCTACAAGGACGATCGCGAAGGCCAGGCGCGCGCGATGATGGAGCTGTACAAGCGCGAGAAGATCAATCCGGTCGCGGGCTGCCTGCCGGTGCTGGTGCAGATCCCTTTCTTCCTGGCGTTTTACTGGGTGCTGCTCGAGAGCGTCGAAATGCGCCAGGCGCCATTCATGGGATGGATCCAGGACCTTTCGGCCCGCGACCCGTACTTCATCCTGCCGATGCTGATGGGCGCGGCGATGTTCGGGCAGTTCAAACTGAACCCGAAGCCGCCGGATCCGATGCAGGCCAAGGTATTCGCGTTCATGCCCGTCGTCATGACGGGCATGTTCATGTGGTTCCCGGCCGGTCTGGTGCTGTACTGGCTCACGAATACGCTGCTGTCCATCGCCCAGCAGTGGAAGATCAACCGCGTGGTCGAGGCCGAGGACAAGAAGCGGCGGACTGGCTAGCCGGGGCATACTCGCTGCCGATGAGCGGCGACAGCGACACCATTGTGGCGGCAGCTACGCCGCCTGGCCGCGGCGGCATCGGAATCGTGCGGATTTCCGGGCCGGTGACGCGCGCGATCGCACAATCCATGCTGGGCCGCGTGCCAAAGCCAAGATACGCGGAGAGCGCGGCGTTTGCCGACGCCGCCGGCCGCGCGATCGATACGGGGCTCGCACTCTTCTTCCCGGCGCCGCGATCGTTCACGGGCGAGGACGTGCTGGAATTGCACGGCCACGGCGGCCCGGTGGTGATGGATCTCGTCATCCGCCGCGCCGTCGAACTCGGCGCACGGCTGGCACGACCCGGAGAATTCACCGAGCGGGCATTCCTGAATGACAAGATCGATCTTGCGCAGGCAGAAGCCATCGCAGATCTGATCGGTGCGGGTTCAGCACAGGCTGCGCGTGCAGCGCTCGGATCGCTCGCCGGCGAATTCTCGCGCGAGGTGTCGGCACTGGCAGCGCAGATCATGGAATTGCGCATCTTTGTCGAAGCTGCGATCGACTTTCCGGATGAAGACGTCCAGTTCCTGGACAGCCCCGAGGTGCGCGGACGGCTTTTGGATATTTCCGGGCGCTTCGAACGGATTGGCCGGGCTGCGAGCCAGGGCCGCGCGCTGTCGGAGGGGCTTAACGTCGTGATCGCGGGACGGCCGAATGCCGGCAAGTCGAGCCTGCTCAATGCGCTTGCCGGACACGACGCCGCGATCGTGACGGACATCCCCGGCACGACGCGCGACCTGCTGCGCGAACGCATCAACATCGACGGCCTGCCGATCCATGTGATCGACACGGCGGGTCTGCGCGACGGCCAGGATGTCATTGAGGAAGAGGGGGTCCGGCGCGCGCGCGCGGAGATGCGTCGCGCGGATCTGGTGCTCTACCTGGTCGATGCCTGCGCGGGCGCTGCGCCGGGCGAACTCAAGGCGTTGCCGGACGACCCGCCGGTCCTCGTCGTGTGGAACAAGATCGACATCGCGCCGCCGCCGGCGGGTCATGCGGGCATTGCGATTTCTGCGCTGACCGGGGCGGGGCTCGCAAAGCTGCGCGAGCGCCTGAAGGCCGCGGCCGGTTATCGGGCGGGCGATAGCGGCGTGTATTCAGCGAGGCGAAGACATCTCGACGCGCTCGCTCGTGCAGAGATCCTCGTGCAATCGGCCGCAACGCGGCTTGCACAGCGCGCGGCATTCGAGCTGGTTGCCGAGGATCTTCGACTCGCCCAGCAGGCACTGGGTGAAATTACCGGCGAGGTCACGAGTGATGCGCTGCTGGGTGCGATCTTCTCGGGTTTCTGCATCGGAAAATAAAAGCCCCGCCCCGAAGCGGGCGGGGCTGTGAATGTCGGCAGACTCAGAACTTCTGTCCGAACCGGAGACCGATGACCCGGGGCAGCGTTGGTGTTATGTAGGTGCCTGCACCACCAAGACCGCAGATCTCCGCGTCACACTGCGCCCAACGGTCGAGCTGTGCACGCCTGTCGGCAACGTTGTTCACGAAGAGCTCCACCGAGTAGCTGTTCTTCGCGAGGCCCGCGGAGACGTCCACGATTGTGTAGGCCGGCTCCTTCCCGAGAATTCTTCGTTGTGACGTGCGCATGTCTGCCCAGCGGTCGCCGACATAGGCCAGGGCACCTTGCAGATGTGCGTCGAAACTGCCGAGGTTGAAGGTGTATCGCGCCGTCAGGTTCCCTTTAAGCTTGGCCGTAACCGGAAGCCGGGCGCCATTCGGGGCGAGCGGAGGATCGGGGCAGGGGTTCAGGTCCTTGCCGTCCGGGCCGAGCTGACCGCAATACGCCTGCGTCAGTTTTGCATCCAGCACCGCAAGGCCGGCGGACAGCGTCAGCTTGTCGCTCGCCGCCCAGAGCAGGTCGGCCTCGAACCCGTCGATTCGCGCCTGACCGGCATTCGCGATCTGCGTCAGCGAATTCTGGCCCAGGAACGCGTACTGGAAGTCGTCCCACTCCTGGCGGAACAGCGCGCCGTTGAAGCGCAGGCGATTGTCCGCCCAGCTTGTTTTCCAGCCGATTTCATAGTTCGTCAGGAAGTCGGCGCTGTACGGCGGGAGGGTGCCGCGACGATTGACGCCGCCGGGACGGAAACCCTCCGAATAGGTCGCGTAGAGCAGTCGCTCGCCGTCAAAACGATAGGTAAAGTTGATTTTGGACGTGTGGTCCGATTCCTTGATGCCCTTGTCCACATTGGTGCAGGGCCCGCCATTGACGGAGACCGGGGAGAAGCACTGTGGCTCTCCCAGCGCCGGGAAAAACGTGTTGGTCAAGCCGAACCCGAAGAATCCTTCGAGGGTATTCTTCGCCTCGAAGAAACGGACACCGCCGGTGACCGACAGCTTGTCCGTCAGGTCGTAAGTCAGTTCGGTGAATACGGCGGAATCGCGATCGACGCGGATCTGGTTCGTCAGCCACCAGGTATCGGGCCAGCCCGTGACCTCGATACGTTGCGCGATGCCGTTGATCTTGTAATTCTGCAGGATGTCGTGGGTCTGGCGCTGGGTGAAGAGGCCAGCGACAAACCGGAAGCGGTTCTCGGCGGGGGACGAGATCCGCAGTTCATGACTCTGTTTCGTGAATTTGTCCTTGCCGACGATGTACTGGGTGGGATCGATGTATACGCCTGCCTCATCGTAGACGTACGCGCCGTAACCGCAGCAGGCGTCGTAGTAATACGAATAATCGACATAGTCGGACCGGGTTTCATCTTTGCGATCTAGGTAGGCACCCGCATAAGTGACGTCGAAATTACCGAGCTTACCCTCAATGGTCAGCGCAGCCTGGACCCAACGATCTTCCGAGGTTTCCGGATTGAAACGCACCAGGGTGAGGTCACTGTCGGACCGGTAGCCGTAACTGCCATTGCGAGTCTGCTTCTGGCCCATGGCGCCCACGGTGACCGCCCACATGTCATTCAGGTCAATCTTCAAGGCCGCGCGACCGCCGTAGACGTCGCCATCGTTGTAGTCTTTCTTGACACTGTTCGCGTTGTCGATCGTGACTCCGGACGTCGGGTACGTAACCGTACCCTGGACATTGTCGATGTACCCTGCATCTTGCCGCGCCCACCCGACGAGTCGGATGGCCGTGGTATCGGAAATCGGCAGGTTCACAAAGCCTTCAGCGAGATAACCGGTGTCTCCCTTGGCAACCGTATTACCCTCCAAGTCATAACCGGCCTCGAACCCGCTCGGGTCCGGCTTGTTGGTGATGATGCGGATCGTGCCGGATTGAGAACTGGCGCCGTAAAGCGTTCCCTGCGGGCCGGCCAGTACTTCAACGCGCGCGACATCGTAGATGTGTACGTCCAGCGCACCGGCGATCGTTGTGATCGGTTGCTCATCGAGATAGGTGCCGACGCTTGGCTGCGAGCCGGAATGGTTGCCGTCGCCGCCGTTGGTGACGCCGCGCATGTAGGCCCTGGAAAATCCCGGGCCGCCGCTCTGGCCGCCGCTCTGGTAGGAAAGGCTGGGGAGAAACTTCGCGTAGTCGGCGAAGCTCGCGACATGCAACTCTTCCAGCTGCTTCGTGCCGATCGCCTGGATGCTGAGCGGCACATCCTGCAGGCTTTCGGTGCGCTTTTGCGCCGTGACAATGACTTCTTCCAGCCCGGTGACTTCCTGTGCGTAGGCCGGTGAAAGCGCAAGCAGCACCGCCGAAGCGAGTGGCGCCCTGGCAACAACTGACCGGGAAATCAATGCTTTGCGTTTCTTTGACCGTTGCATTGCTGCGACCTCCCACCTGTGGTCGGGATAGTTTACGCCACAAGGGCCGTGAGGCTTTGATCTGGGTCAAGGGTCAAAACGCCACCGCCGGATAGGCATCGAGCGCGGGACCCAAGGCCTCCTTCAGCGGGTCGAACCAGGGCTCGAAATGCCGCCAGTGATCGATCGCCTCCCGGTAGATCGGTTGCCGGACCTGCTCGGAGCTGGCAGTCCGCACCGCGCGTTCGTTCTCGTAGAAACGCAGGCAGCTTTCTTCGAATGGCAGGCCGCAGTATTCAAGCAGCCGGCGGGTCTCGACTTCCGTATCGTCGATCATGCGTTCGTAGATGACCCGGTGAACACGGCCGGGCAACACCTCGTCGAAGTGGGCCATCAGCTCGACGTAATCGCGGTAGTAGCGACCCAGTTCACCGAGGTCGTAGGTAAATGACTGGCCGCGGGCGAAATGCTGTTTGAAAGCCGAGAAACAGCAGCCGAGTGGATGACGGCGCGCATCGATGATCTTCGCGCGCGGCAGCATCAGGTGGATGAGCCCGATGTGCGCGAAGTTGTTCGGCATCTTGTCGATGAAGAACGGCGCATCCGTCTTGCGTTGGATGCGGGTCTGCTCGATGTAGCGCCCGCCCAGCGCGCGAAACTCCGCGGCGCCAAGCGTCGCAAGCACATCGGGGTACTTCGATTCCTGCGACCGATTCTTCCGCTCGCCCAGTACCCGCGCGATCGCAATGACATCAGGCAGCTCCATCGTGCCCTCGACCGCCGAGTGGCTGGAAAGGATCTGCTCGAGCAGCGTCGAGCCTGAACGCGGCAGGCCGACAATGAAGATGGGATCCGGAGCATCTGACCCGAAGCCGGTCCGCTCCGAGAAGAACGTTCTTGAAAACAATGCCTTGGAACGCAGCACATGGTTTGCGTTTTCCTCTGCGTCGTAACTGATCTGGAACCGGCGCAGGCGATTGCCTTGCTCATAGTGCGCGAAGGCTTCTTCCCAGGAACCCTGGTCTTCGAGAGCCTTCCCGAGTGCGAAATGGAAGTGATAACGATCAGCCGCGGCCAGATCGCTGCGCGCGAGCTGCGCCTGCATGGCAGCGACATCCGCCGGTTCGAAGCGGAAAGTCTTGAGGTTTGCGAGGCTCCACCAGGGCTCGCCGAAACCCGGACGCAGTCCGATCGAACGACGATAAGCCGCGATTGAATCCGCTTGCCGCCCAGCGGACTTGAGCGCATGACCGTAACTCATCCAGGCGCTCGACTGCTTTGGGTACTCGGCGAGCACGCCCTCGTAGGTTTCGATTGCCCGGTCGTACTCTCCGATGCGCCCGAGGATCGCCGCCAAGAGATTGCGATAATTCGGGTTGTTGGGTTCCTGGGCGAGCACGCGCTCGATCTCGGCGAGCGCCGGGCCACTCTTGCCTTGCCGGTTCAGGATCGTCGCGTAGTTATGGCGCGCGGCGGTGAAGCTCGGCGCAAGTTCCAGGCAACGCGCGAGCAGTACCTCGGAGTCGCCAAAGCGCCCAAGCCTGGCCGCGACCTCGGCCAACATCCGGATTGCGGCGACATCTGTCGGGTGCTGCTTCAGCTGCGCGCGCAGCAGCGCTTCGGCCTGAGCAATGCGGTTCTCGACGAGCGCCGCGCCTGCTTCGAGCAGCCGCGGATCGCGCGAGGCGAATTTCAGGTGCTGAGCGTAGGCCGCAGCGGCTCCCTCGGGATCTCCCAGTGCATTGAGATGATCCGCAAGTTCGCGCCAGGCATCGCCGAGGTCAGGCTTCAGTTCCAGCGCGCGACGAAGTGACGAGACGGCCTCGTCACCACGCCGGGCAGCACCCTGCGTGAGACCCAATTCATAGTGCGCCGGAAACCAGCCGGAATGTGCGCGGGCGAGCGGTTCGAGTACGGCGAGCGATGCCGGCAGCTCGCCGCCACGCCTGCGCGCTACACCGAGCAGCAGTTGCGCAACCGGTTGCCCCGGCACCGACTTCAGGATTTCGGTTGCCTGTTCTGCCGCGAGCGCCGGGTCGGTCGCGAGCAATTTCTGCGCATGCGCCAGTGCGACGGCAACTGTGCCGACCGGCTCGGCGACGGAATTCTGGTCGCCGGTCACGACCGGGGCGTGGCTCCCGCAGCGGCCGGCCGCGGGTGGCGGTGACGCATCCAGAAATAGACCGGCACGCCGGCAAGCGCGAGTCCCAGCGCCCACAGGAATGGCTTGGTGCCGACGCCGATGAAGGCATAGACCGAAAAAGCAATGCCGCCAAGGCCGTAGAGCCAGGCGTGGCGCGGCAAGTTGCCGCGATCACGCCGCCACAGCCACAAGAGGCCGATCGAACAGCACAGATAAAGCGGCAGATTCGCGGCAGTGGTGATGATGCTGAGGAACGTGAAACCCTTGACCAGCGTCTCCTTGTAGTTCAACAGCGCGACGCCGGTGCTGAGCAGGCCGACCAGCAACAGTGCGGGGCCCGGCGCGCCGTGACGATTGCTGTTCGCGAAGACCGCGGGCAGCAGTTGCCTTGATGCGAGCGTGCGGGTCAACTCGGCGACCACGAGGGTCCAGCCGTTGATGCAGCCGAGACCGCTGATGATGACGAACAGCGCGAGCCAGCGGCCATTGCCGGCGCCGAGCAGGCGGTCGAGCACATCCACAAAGGGCGCGCTGGAGGCGGCCAGCGTTTCCTGCGGCACCAGCAGCGTCGAGACCGCCGTGACGGCGATGTAGACCGTGGCCGTCAATAGCGTGCCGACGAGCGTCGCGCGGGGAATCGTCTTCTCCGGATTCAGGACCCGGCCGGCAGGCACCGTCGCGGACTCGAGCCCGAGCATCGCAAACAGCGCAATGGTGGATGCCGCCATCGTGGATTGCAGGTTGATGGGCACGGTCGGGATATGCTCGGTGTAGGCAGCCGGATCCGCGACGAGCATCCAGAGGCCCAGCACGAAGACGAGCGCCAGCGGCACCAGTTTCAGCCCGGCGGTCAGCACCTGCACGCGGCCACCCGATCGGGCGCCCAGCAGGTTGACGAGCACGAACACCCAGATGAGGCTCGCGGCAATGATGGCCGGCGGTATGCGCGCAAGCTGCGGCACGAAACTCGTCAGATAGCCCGCGGCGCCCACTGCAAGCGCGGCATTGGCCACCCAGATCGAAATCCAGTAGCACCAGAGCGCCGCAAACGCGACCGTCTCGCCGAGGGTCGCGCGGATGTAACCGAAGGGGCCATCGGCCTCTGGCATCCGCCGCGCCAGCACCGCAAAGCCAAGCGCGAGAAAGGTGCAGCCGACGACGACCGCAGCCCAGCCGACGAAGGCGTTGAAGCCGAAGGGCGCAAGCGACGCGGGCAACACGAAGATGCCCATGCCGATCATGTTGCCGACCACCAGGGCCGTGCACATCCAGAAACCCAGCTGGCGTGTATTCATTCCGGAACCCCCCAGGCCGCGATACAGACCCGCGCCACCGGATCATGAGGGCAATAGTAGTTGAAGTCGGCGCGGGAGTTATCGGGTAAACACGAAGGACCCGTCCTGCGCTAGCATGTCTCCACCTAATCAATACCGCCGATTTTCAGCACTGCCATGCACGACGTCCTGACACTGATTCTTGGAATGGTGATCTTCATCGGCACTCATTCGGTGTCCATCGTGGCGCCGCAGTGGCGCAGTGCGGTCGTGGCCCGGATCGGCGAGTGGCCCTGGAAGGGAATCTACGCGATCGTTTCGATTGCGGGGTTCTTGTTGCTGGTGCAGGGGTATGCGGAGGCGCGACTCGCACCCCTGGTCCTGTACTTGCCACCTGCCTGGACGCGGCATGTCGCGGCATTGCTGATGCTGCCCGTATTCGTCCTGTTGCTCGCCGCCTATCTGCCGGGACGCATCAAGACAAGCGTCAAGCATCCGATGCTTCTCGCCGTGAAACTCTGGGCTACCGCGCACCTGCTGGCCAATGGCACGCTCGCCGATGTCATCCTGTTTGGCGGATTCCTTGCCTGGGCCGTCGTCGACCGCATCTCGGTCAACCATCGCCCGGCGCGGGCGATCCCGGCTGCGCCGGCGTCGAAGTTGAACGACGTGGTGGCCGTGGTCGTCGGACTGGTCCTTTATGCCTTGTTCGCGTTCCGCTGGCATGCCGCTTTGATCGGCGTGGCGCCGTTTGGTTGAGTTGAGTGCGGCCCACTGATCGACAGAGAATGTAACCCGTGATGCGCAATCTGCCGACATTGACCCTGACAATGATCCTGATGCTTGTAAGCGGGATTTCCCAGGCGGGCCCGCGGGCGCGAGAGCTCGGCGTGCCCTTCGACGGCGAACCGGGACCGCTGAATGCCATCACCGATGTCGCCGGTGTCACGGTCGGCCAGGTGACGCTGATGGAGGACCTCGATGGCGGCAAGAAGGTGCGCACCGGCGTCACCGCAATCCTGCCGCGCGGCCGCGAGAGCCTGAATCTCCATGCCTTCGGCGCCTGGTTTGCGCTGAATGGCGCGGGCGAACTGACCGGCACGACCTGGCTCGAGGAGTCGGGAGAACTGGAAGGCCCGGTGCTCCTGACCAATACACACAGTGTGGGCGTCGTGCACGATGCGGCCATTGCCTGGCGCGTGCGCCAGGGTGGGCCGGACACCACTGGCTACTGGTGGTCTTCGGCTGTCGTGGGCGAGACCTGGGACGGATACCTGAACGACATCAATGGTTTCCATGTGCGGGCCGCGCAAGTGGACCAGGCGCTTGAAAAAGCGGTCGGCGGGCCAGTCGAAGAGGGCAGCGTCGGCGCCGGTACCGGCACCATCTGCTATGAGTTCAAGTGCGGCATCGGCACGGCCTCACGCAGCGTCCGGCTTGACGGCCGCGAACACATCATCGGCGTGCTGGTTCAAGCCAATAACGGCAGGCGCGACAGTCTGCGCATCGCCGGCGTACCTGTCGGCCAGCAACTGCGCGAGCATCGCGTCTACACCGAAGACGACCCCGCCGCCGGCGAGACCGGCTCGATCATCATCGTCATCGCAACTGATGCGCCGGTCCTGCCGCACCAGTTGAAGCGCATCGCGAAGCGTGCAGCCCTGGGCCTCGCCCGCCTGGGTTCGACCGCGGACAATGGTTCCGGCGACATCTTCATCGCGTTCTCGACGGCGAATGCGGCGCCGCTGCGCGGTGCGCCGCTTTCGCTGGCCGAGTTCATGTCCAACGCGCAACTCGATGCATTGTTCGAGGCCACCGTCCAGGCGACCGAGGAAGCGATCGTGAACGCGATGGTCGCAGCGCGCGATATGCAGGGCACGAAGGGCCATTACGCGATCGCGTTGCCGCACGCGGACCTGGTCGCACTGCTAGAGCACTACGGCCGGCTGGTCAAGTAGCGGCTGCGGTCACCCGGCGGCAAGGGCTTCGTCAAAGCTCTTGCGCAGCATCACGATTGCCTCATCCACCTCGGCCTCGGTCACGCACAGCGGCGGCATGAACCGGACCGTGCTGACACCGCAGGACAACAGCAGCAGGCCATTCTGGAACGCGCGGTGCAGCATTGCGTCCGAGAGGGCGCGGTTTGGCGCGCCGTCCGGCTTGATCAGCTCGATTCCGATCATCAGGCCGCGGCCACGGACGTCGCCGATGCAGGGATAGGTGGTGGCGAGCTCCTTGAGCCGCTTCATGAAGTGGGCGCCGACCTTCGCCGCATTCGCGGCGTACTGGTCGCGCACCAGGTCGAGTGTCACGTTGGCGGCCGCGCAGCACAGCGGATTGCCGCCGAAGGTATTGCCGTGCGCGCCCTTCTTCCATTGCTGCATGATCCGGCGCTTGGCGACGATCGCGCCGACCGGCATGCCGGAGCCCAGGCCCTTGGCGAGCGTCATGATGTCCGGTCGCACCCCCGAATGCTCGCAGGCGAACATGCGGCCGCTGCGGCCGACGCCCGACTGCACTTCGTCGAACACGAGGAAGATCCCGTGCTCGTCGCAGATCTGCCGCAGGCCGGCCAGGAATCCGTCGGGCGGCACGAGATAGCCGCCTTCGCCCTGGATCGGCTCGACGACGATCGCCGCGACTTCCATTGGTGGCAGGTTTCGCTCGAACAGCATGCGGATGTAATCGAGCACGGCCTTGCCCTGGTCGCTGCCGGCGAACAGCGGCCGATACGTATTTGGATACGGCACATGCGTGACACCCGGCATGACGGGCGCGAATCCGGCCTGTTGCGTGTACTTGCTCGAGGTCAGCGCGAGTGATCCCATCGTGCGGCCATGAAATGCGCCGAGGAAGGCGATGATGCGTTGCCGCCCGGTGACGTAACGCGCGAGTTTCAGCGCGCCCTCGACGGACTCGGTGCCGGACTGGCACAGGAAGCTCATGACCGGCTCGCCCATCGGCGCGAGCGCCGCAATCCGCTCGGCGAGCGCCGTCATGCCCTCGTGCCAGTAGTCGCTCGAAATGTGCAGGAACTTTCCGGCGGCCTCGCGTACCGCGGCCACCACCGTGGGATGCGCATGGCCGGTTGCGCAGACAGCGATGCCGGCCGCGAAGTCGAGAAAGCGGTTGCCGTCGACGTCCCAAACTTCGGTACCGCGGCCATGCGACATCACGAAGTGGTAGTCGCGCGGGTAGGAGGGCGAGGCGACCAATGTGTCGCGCGCGATCATGGCGCGCGCCTTTGGCCCGGGCAGCTCCGTCCTGATATGTGGGTGGCTCACGTTTTCTCCCGCTCTTATCGGTGCGTTCATATCGGTAGCCTCACTGGTTCGCGATGCGCGGCGGCTGTGCGCGCCTGAAGTGCGCGCAATGCCGCCAGTTCATTCATGGTCGGCGCAGCAACCATTTCAAGCTCCGGCGCGACGGCCAATGGCCAGCCGATGGCCGCCCGCGCTTCGTCGGCCGGTACGCCAGGGTAACCCGCCACCAGCGCCAGTTCTCCATCCGGCTGCGGTTTCAGGATGCCGACGTCCGTGACGACGGCGGCGGGTCCTCCACCGCGCGCGCCACTCAAGCCGCGGCCCCCGAAATGTCCCCCGCTGGTCTGGAAGTCTAACTCGGCGACGAAGCTTCGCGAAGACGCTTTCATGACGATGAAGACCCGCTTTGCATGCGCCGCGATTTCGGTCGCACCGCCTGCACCTGGCAAACGGGTCTTCGGTTTTTCGTAGGAGCCAATCACGGTGCTGTTCAGATTACCCAGCGGGTCGATCTGCGCCGCACCGAGAAAACCGACATCGACGCGCCCGGCCTGCAAATAGTCGCTGAATATGTCGGGTAACGGCACAACGCAGGCTGCGGTTTCAGCAAGCTCGCCGTCGCCGATCGAGAGCGGCAGCACCGTCGGCCGCGTGCCGATCGTGCCCGACTCGTATATCAACACAAGATCCGGCGCATGGGTCAGCCGCGCAAGATTGCAGGCCGCGCTCGGCAGGCCGATGCCGACAAAGCAGACACAACCATCCCACAGCATGCGCGCCGCAGCGACCGTCATCATCTCATCGCGGCTGTAATCGTTCATGCCGCCGCCTGGCGCAGGCTCTCGAGGAAGGCCCGATGATCGGCCGTGCCGAGCACATGGCGCTCCATCCAGGCAGAGAAGCGTGCGCGATCGCGCGAGATTTCATCCCAGCGGAGGTAAAAATCATTGTCGCGTCCGTAACGGCCCTGCGCATAGGACGGCCAGGCGCCTCCGGGACAATGTGACACGACACCAACCACGAAATGCGGCAGCAGCACGCTGTTCATCGCGGGCGGCAGCTCGTCGACGATTTCCTCAACGGTGACCATCAGCAATTTCGCGGCCAGGCCCGCCTCGCGCTGCGCGCCGATGATTCCTTCGATTGCGACATTGCCGTGCCGGTCGGCGCGCTGGGCGTGAAGGATCGTCACATCGGGATTCAATGCAGGAACGGTCGCGAGTTCTTCACCCGTGTAGGGGCAGCGGATGCTGCGGATATCCGGATTGTGCGCCGGCAGGTCGGTGCCGATATAGCCGCGCAGCACGCCAAACGGCAGGCGTGCGGCGCCCGCGCGATAAGCTGCGGCCATGCCGGCGTGACTGTGCTCGCCCAGTTCGAGCGGGCGCGGCCAGTTGCGCTCGACCGCATCGCGCAGGCGGTGCAACGAGCCGACGCCCGGATTGCCGCCCCAGGAAAATGTCAGGCGCCGCGCCGCGCCCATGCCGATCAGCTGGTCATAGATGAGATCGGGCGTCATGCGGATCAGGTGCAGGCGCTGCCTGCGTTGGCGAATGAGCTCATGCCCGGCCGCGAAAGGAATCAGGTGTGTAAAGCCTTCGAGCGCGACGGACGCACCATCGGGCACGTGCTTCGCAATCGCCTCCGACAGCGGCAGGAACTCGGTCATTCATTCCACCACAGTGCGCGACTGTTCGCGCATGTACAACGGCAGGTAATAGAAGGAAGCAATCGCCTTGCCGGTGGAGCCCGATCCTTTCCATCCGCCGAATGCCTGGTAGCCGGGCCAGGCGCCGGTGGTCGCGCCCTGGCCGCGGTTCGCATAAGTGACGCCGGCCTCGATATTCTCCTGGAACCAGCGCACCTCCTCGGCCGAGCCGAAGAAGCCGGCGGTCAGTCCCATGTCCGTGTCATTCGCGAGCCGCATCGCGACGTCGCGGTCCCGATACCGTTGCGCCATCAGGATCGGCAGGAACATTTCCTGCCGCCACAAGGGATGATCGGGTGCGCCTTCGGCGAGTACGGGCTCCACGTAAAATCCCCGGCTGAAATCCCCCTCCGTCAGCACGCGACCGCCACGACGGAACTTCACGCCCGCGTCGCGCAGTTCGCCAACGTAGCGCGCGTAATTCTCATAGGCCTTCGCGTTCACCACAGGGCCCAGCCAGGTCTCGCGCTTGGTCGGATCGCCGATGCGGATCGCGTCGATCTGGCGCTCCAGAAGCGTGAACAGGCCGTCGGCCACGGATTCATGCACGTAGAGCCGCGAAGTGGCCGAGCACTTTTGCCCGCCCATGCCGTAAGCGGAGCGCAGGATTCCGCTGGCCGCGCGGTCGAGATCCGCATGTTCGGTCACGATGCAGGGATTCTTCCCGCCCATTTCCGCGACGCAGGGCCGCGGATACCTGCCGGTCGCCATCGCGCCGAGAATCTTGCGGCCGACACCGACCGAACCGGTGAAAGTGATGCCTGCCGTGCGCGCATCGCCAACCAGAGCCTCGCCGACCGCCGCACCGGAACCGGATACGTAATTGAAAACGCCGGGCGGCAATCCCGCATCGCGGATGCAATCGGCAAGCCAGCGGCCAGCCCAGGGTGTGTCGGAGGAGCATTTCAGGATGACCGTATTGCCGGTCACGAGTGCGGCTGCGGTGGGCCCGCCGGCGAGCGCCAGCGGGAAGTTGAACGGCGCTATCACGGCCCAGACGCCGTAGGGGCGCAGCACGCTGCGATTGCGCGAGATGAAACCCTCGAGCGGATCGTTCGGAAGATCGAGCTCGTAAGCATGGTGCGATTCGAAGTCATCGGCGTAGCAGCGGAAGAAATCCACCGTCTCCTGCGTCTCGCCGAGCGCCTCCATGCGGTTCTTGCCGACCTCGAGCACGAGTGCCGCGGCGATGTCGTAGACGCGCTCCTCCATGATGTCGGCCACGCGGCGCAGGAGCCGCGCGCGTTCCGCCGCGCTGGTCGCGCGCCAGGCCGGGAATGCCTTCGATGCCGCGGCGAGCGCGGCATCGACGTCCTTCAGCTGCGCCATCGGAAAACGGCCGAGCCTCAGGTTGCGGTCGATGGGACTCACGCGGTCTTCGTGCTTGGCGGCGTCAAGGTCCCGGCCGTCGAGGAACAGGCGTTGCGTGCCGCCGAGTTCGCCGCGGAGCTTTGCGAGCGCTCGCTCGAAACGCTCGTGCATGGCCTCGGGCGGATTGAACATCGTCGCGTAGGTCAGGCGGAAACTCATGAGTGTTGCTCCATGCTGGAGGCTGGAAAGAAGCGGCCGAGCAGACGGTCGAGCAGGGCGAGAGCGGTGGCCAGGTCGGCCTCGTCGATCACCAGCGGCGGCGCGATGATCAGCAGGTTACCGCGCGAGCCAAAGGAAACGCCCTCATCGAGCGCAGCGCGCAGCAGTGCGCGCTGCTGGTCGGACTGTTGCGGCCAGGGGGCGAGCGGCGCGCGTGTCGCGGCATCCGCGATCAGTTCGACAACCGCGAACAGACCATGGCCGCCGCGAACCTCGCCGATCACCGGATGGCGTGACCTGAGTTTCTGCAGTTCCTTGAACAGGCTGGCGCCCAGCCGGCGGGAACGCTCGATCAGCTTTTCATCGCGATAAGCATCGAGCGCGGCGAGACCCGCCGCGCAGGACAGCGGATGGCCGCAATACGTCAGGCCGCCATAGAACATCTGCTTTTCGATGCGCCGCGCAATCGCTGAACTCATCACGACCGCCCCGAGCGGGATGGCAGCGCCTGTCAGGCCTTTCGCGAGCGTCATGATGTCCGGGCGGCCCTGCTCGCCGTGGCGCTGCCAGGCAAACCACTCGCCACAGCGCCCGAAGGCGCTCATGACCTCGTCTGCTATCAGCAGTACATCGCGCTCGCGCGTCAATTCGCGAAGCAGTGGCCAGTAGCTGTCCGGCGCCACGATGCCATTGCTGCCGGCATTCGATTCCATCAGCACGGCGCAGACGCGATCGGCGCCCTCCTGGTCGATGCAGCCGGCGACGGCGGCCGCGGCCCTCTCTCCGCACTCGTGTGCGGAGCGGCTGCCGAAAGGACAGCGGTAGGAATAGGGCGGCGGCACATGGCGCACGCCCCAGGCTTCGGCATCGACCTGGTGCGCAGTGCGGGCATCTCCGGACAGTGCCATGTCCATGTAGCTCGCTCCGTGATACGAGCGGTCGCGCGTGACGACGAGCCCGCGCCCCTTGCCGGAAGCCTGGCGTGCGATGCGCACGGCGTTCTCGTTCGCATCGGCGCCGCCGAGCGTGAAGAACACCAGCCCGCCCTCGAAACCCGAAAGATCGAGCAGCCGCTTTGCGAGCGCCCGGCGCGGAATGGAGCCCCAGTGGCTCGTCACGAAGCAGAGTTTCTCCGCCTGCTCGCGGATGGCGGCCACCAGGCGCGGATGCTGGTGGCCGAGATTGCTGCACTCGACCAGGCTGCTCATGTCGAGCAGTTCGCGCCCATCTTCGAGCAGAAGCCTGGCGCCGCGCCCGCCGACGACGGTCGGCGCGTTCCAGTCGCCCGGTACACACCAGCTGTGCAGCACGTAGTCGCGTTCGGATGGCATGGGCATGATTGTCTCAACCCGCCGTGAAAGGCGCCAGCGATCAGATCCGGCAGCGCGCCAGAAGCCCGATTTGCGGATTGCGCACAGGACGCGGATGCTTGCATGGAGGAGAAGCCCAATGAAACGAATGACCCCGATGCTGGGTTTGTTGTTGCTGGTCGCTGTGGCGGCCGGCGTGTTCATCTGGTCGGGCGCGTACAATATCGCTGCAGACGAGCCGCATTGGTCCGTGATGACCAGGGTGATGGAAACCGTGCGCGATCGCTCGATCGAGGCGCGGTTATCCGGCATCACCGCACCTGACCTCGCCGATGAATCGCTAATCCGCGCGGGCGCCGGAAACTACGACGCCATGTGCGCCGACTGTCATGGACACCCGGGCGAAGATCACTCCGTACTGGGCTCCGGCATGTATCCGGCCCCACCGGACCTGGCCGGTGAGCGGATCGAGAATTCCGTGGAGGCGTTCTGGGTCATCAAGCACGGCATCAAGATGACCGGCATGCCAGCCTGGGGAAAGCACATGGATGACAAAGCCATCTGGGGCATCGTGGCCTTTCTCCAGCAGCTCCCCGGCATGAGCGAGGCCAGCTACCGTGAACTGGTCGAGTCCAGCGAAGGGCACAGCCACGACTCGGGCGAGGAGCATGTCCATGCCGATGACGAGCATCAAGAACACAATGATTGATTTGGAGGCACGCAACATGAGCCGCCTGGCCGCAACGATGTTCCTCGCAGGGTCCCTGCTTCCTGGCGTCGTATTGGCTGAGCCGCCGCGCATCGACGTGCCCGCTACGGCACAGGCCGCCGCCGCAACCGTGGATCGCTTCTTTGGCGCGCTGTCCACGGGTGACCTCGGCGCGGCGGCCGCCGAACTCGATCCGGATGTGATCATTCTGGAAAGTGGCGGTGCTGAATATTCGGCTGCCCAATACCTGGGCGGCCATGCGAAGTACGACGCTGAGTTCCTTGGGACCGCGCAGCAGAAGCCTGGACGACGCACGGCAAGGGCCAGTGGTGATCTGGCATGGGTCGCGAGCGAGAGCGAACTGCAGGCGCAGGACGACGGCAGGCCGGTGACGATCCAGAGCACCGAAACCATGGTGCTTCGTGCCACGGAGGCCGGCTGGAAGATCGTCCATATCCACTGGTCCTCGCGGACCCGCAAGCAGCAGGAGTAGTGCCATGAATTTCACGCAGAAGTCATCCGTATGGGTTCTGGTCGCACTTCTGTGCGCTTGCGCGCGCGAGCCGGCGCCAGTTCCTGTCGATGCCGTTGCCGCGGCGAACGCCGACCAGCCGCAGCTCCTGGTCTACAGATCGCCGACCTGCGGCTGCTGCGAGTCCTGGGCGGGTCACATGCAGGACGCCGGGTTTTCAGTGCAAGTGAAGGACATGCAAGACCAGGAGCTCGGCGCGATCAAGGCCGAAGCGGGCGTGCCCGCTGGCCTCGAGTCCTGTCACACGGCGCGGGTCGGCGACTACTTCGTCGAGGGGCATGTGCCGGCGGAAGACGTGAAACGCCTGCTCGCCGAGAAGCCCGACGCGCGCGGCCTTGCCGTGCCCGGCATGCCGCAGGGTTCGCCCGGCATGGAGCAGGGCGGTGCCGCCGAGCCGTACGACGTACTGCTGGTCGCAAAGGACGGGTCCACGTCGGTCTACGCGCATCACGGCGACTGAAGCGCAAGTCGGTGACGCAAACATGATCGATCCCGTTTGCGGAATGACGGTGGCGTCCAATTCGCCACACCAGGCAGCCCATGCCGGGCGCGACTATCGATTCTGCTCGGCCGGCTGCCGCGCGAAGTTCGTGGCCGACCCCGCCCGCTACCTGAAGCCGGAAACGGCTCCGGCCGCGCTGGCCCCTGCCGGCACCGGCTACACCTGCCCAATGCATCCGGAGATCATCCGCGACCGGCCGGGCAGTTGCCCGATTTGCGGCATGGCGCTCGAGCCGCTGATGCCGGCAGTGGACGAAGATGAGCTTCCGGAACTCGCCGATTTTAGGCGCCGCTTCTGGCTGACTTTGCCGCTCACGCTGATCGTGCTGGCGCTCGCAATGTTCGGCCATTACCTGGCGCCGCTGCCGGCGACCACTCGCGGCTGGCTGGAACTCGCCTTGTCGGCACCGGTCGTCCTGTGGGCCGGCTGGCCGTTCTTCCAGCGCTGGGCGCGGTCAGTCGTGACCCGCAATCCGAATATGTGGACACTGATCGGCACCGGTGTCGGCGCGGCTTTCCTCTACAGCCTCGTCGCGACGGTGGCACCCGGGATTTTTCCAGAGTCTTTCCACGAGCACGGCCGCGTCGGAGTCTACTTCGAGGCGGCGGCCGTCATCGTGTCGCTGACGCTGCTCGGCCAGCTGCTGGAACTGCGCGCGCGCTCGTCGACCTCGGCGGCGATCAAGGCCCTGCTGCGTCTCGTGCCACCGGTGGCTCGGCGCATCCGCGCAGACGGCAGCGACGAGGAAGTGCCGCTCAGCGCCGTCCAGCCGGGAGACCGGTTGCGCGTGCGGCCGGGCGACAAGGTGCCAGTGGACGGGGAAGTGCTGGAGGGATATTCCAGCGTGGACGAATCGCTGCTGACCGGCGAGTCGCTGCCGGTCGAAAAGAAGCAGGGCGACCGGCTGATCGGCGGCACATTGAATGCGAACGGCAGCCTGGTGATGCGCGCCGATCGCATCGGAGCCGCGACGATGCTTGCGCAGATCGTGCAGCTCGTCGCGCAGGCGCAGCGCTCGAAGGCGCCGATGCAGCGCCTGGCGGACCGCGCCTCGTACTGGTTCGTGCTGATCGTGCTCGGGATCGCATTGCTGACGTTTCTTGCCTGGGGCTGGTTTGGGCCGGAGCCGTCGTGGACCTACGCGGTCCTCAACGGCGTGGCCGTGCTGATCATCGCCTGCCCTTGCGCGCTCGGACTCGCGACGCCGATGTCCGTGATGGTCGCCATGGGGCGCGGCGCGAGCTCCGGCATCCTGTTCCGCGATGCGCAGGCGCTCGAATCGCTGCGCGCGGTGGATACGCTGATCGTGGACAAGACCGGCACACTCACCGAAGGGCGGCCGGCGTTCCGTGCGGCGGTCGCAGCAGCGGGTTTCGACGAGGCGCATCTGATGACCCTTGCGGCCAGTCTCGATCAGGGCAGCGAGCACCCGCTCGCCGCAGCGATCGTCGCGGAGGCGCGCCGCCGCGGCCTCGCGCTTGCAAAGGCGGAGACATTCGAGTCGGGCACCGGTCTCGGCGTGCGCGGGCGCGTCGAGGGCCGCGAGCTTGCGCTCGGCAGCGCGGCGTTGATGCAGGATCTGGGCGTCGACACGGCACCGCTCGCGCCACGAGCCGAGGGGTTCAGGAACGACGGTGCGAGCGTGATGTTCCTCGCGGCGGATCGCAGGCTGGCGGGCCTGATCGCGGTCGCGGACCCGGTCAAGGCAACGACAGCCGAAGCGCTCGCTCTGCTGCGCGCCTCGGGGTTGCGGATCATCATGGCGACCGGCGATGCAGCCGCGACCGCGCAGGCAATCGCCGCTGCGACCGGAATCGACGAAGTTCACGGCGAAATGCGCCCCGCCGGCAAGGCCGCATTGATCGCGCGATTGCGCGGCGAAGGACATCGCATCGCGATGGCGGGGGACGGGATCAACGATGCACCCGCACTCGCCGCGTCGGATGTCGGCATTGCGATGGGTACCGGCACTGATGTCGCGATCTCAAGCGCACAGGTGACGCTGGTGAAGGGCGACCTGCGCGGCATCGCGCGGGCACGCGAGATTTCCGCGGCGACGGTCCGGAACATGCACCAGAACCTGGGCTTTGCATTCCTCTACAACGCGCTTGGCGTGCCGATCGCTGCCGGCGTGCTCTATCCGGTGAGCGGGCTATTGCTCTCGCCGATGATTGCTGCGCTGGCGATGAGCTTGTCGTCGGTCTCAGTGGTTGGCAATGCGCTGCGGCTGCGCGGCGGGCGGTCCCGGGAAAACTGAGGCCGCCGGCGGAAACCGGCGGCCCCTCAACACCTCACCTGGCGGCTTCCGCCATCTCGTGATGTTCCTCAGCAAGCTTGCGATATTCGCTTGCCGCATTGCGATAGTCCTTCTCGAGGGCCTTGCAATGGATCGCCATCGATTCGCGCGGCTTGGTATAGGCGTGGCTATAGGTCTGCGCCATCTTCGCGTGGCTTTCCGCGCGCCGTTCGGCCGCCAGCGCTTCATCTTCATATGACCGGGCGATGGCCTCGTGCTGTTCCGAGGTCTTTGCCGCTTCGATCTGCGCCTGAGTGACGACTTCGTCCGCTGCGGCCGTCGCCGCTCCAGCCAGGGCCAGGGCTGCGATTCCGCTGGCCAGCCAGCAATTGAGTTTGTTCATGGTCCTCTCCGTTCAAGTGTTCAGATGACAATCAGGACTGCCGGACCGTGCCGGCAATCCGCACGCTTCCTGGGGCGACACTCAGGCGGGAGGACGGAAGAGTCTTTCGAGCCGGCCGGAGACCGATCCGACCGCATCAATGATCGGGGCAGTGGTGGCCGTCAGTGACGGGAAATGCAGTTCGCTGATGGATTCGGTTGTGACCTGCATGCAGGAGCAATGACAGCCTGTGGTGGCACCCATGAGGCATTGCCCTGGCGAACACATGGCGTCCGGACACATGTCGCCGGTGCAGGCGGAATCATGCATGGCGGACGGGCTGCCCGCGGTATGCGTCGCCTGGAGCGGCGCCGCGCTGCCGCCAGCGCCAACCAGCAGCAACGCCGCGACGACTGCCGCGACCACCACATCCCGGAAACGAGCTGGCGAGTGCCCCACGTGCTCCTCACATTCAATAGCTTCTCTCATTGAATCGGGGGCCATGTTTCAGTCAATACGTAGATATACCTATGCGCTCCGGGCCCCGATGGTTCCGGCCGTCAGAACAGCTGGTGGCCGGCCCACCAGGCGCCTGCGGCAATCAAAGCCGAGGCCGGTATCGTCAGGATCCAGGCCAGCACGACATTGCCGGCCACGCCCCAGCGGACTGCGCGCACGCGCCTCGTGGAACCGACGCCGATGATCGCGCCGGTGATGGTATGCGTCGTTGAAACCGGAATTCCGAAGCCGGATGCAAGAAACAACGATATCGCGCCGCCTGTTTCCGCCGCAAAGCCACCTACGGGCTTCAGTTTGGTGATGCGCTGGCCCATCGTCTTGACGATGCGCCAGCCGCCGAACAGTGTGCCGAGCGAGATCGACACATAGCAGGCAATGACAACCCAGTACGGCAGGTGAGCGGTTGTCGTCAGGCCCGCCGAGATCAACAGCAGCCAGATGATGCCCATGGTCTTCTGCGCGTCGTTGCTGCCGTGGCCAATGCTGTAGAGCGCGGACGATACCAGCTGCAGGCGGCGAAACCAGCGATCGGTCACGCGCTGGGTCTGGCGTCTGCAGATCCACGACACTGCGACCGTAATGAGCCCCGCGAGCAGCATGCCGAGAAGGGGCGAGACCACGATGAAAGTCGAGGTCTTGACGATGCCGGGCGCAAGCAACGGGCCCGTGCCGGCTTTCGCCATAACGGCGCCTACCATGCCGCCAATCAGCGCGTGCGAAGAACTCGAAGGGATGCCGTAATACCAGGTGATGAGGTCCCAGACGATCGCGCCGATCAGCGCGCCGAAGATCACGTAATTGTCGACGATGTCGGGACTCACGATGCCCTTGCCGACCGTCGCGGCGACCTTGAGCTCAAAGAGAGCGACCGCGACGAAATTGAAGAACGCGGCCCACATGACGGCCTGATGCGGTTTCAGGACGCCGGTCGAGACCACGGTCGCGATCGAGTTCGCGGCATCGTGGAAACCATTCATGAAATCGAAGGCGAGCGCGATGAATATCAGCATCGCGAACGTCAGCGTCACGGTTCCGGCGTCCATCGTCAGCCGTTCTCGAGCACGACGCCCTCGATGACGAGAGCCACGTCCTGGCACTTGTCGGTCGTCAACTCGAGGAGTTCGTAGACGGCCTTCAGCTTGATGATCTGGCGCACATCCTGCTCCTCGCGAAACAACCGGGAGATCGCTGCCTGCATGACACGATCGGCGTCGGTTTCGAGGGCATCGATTTCCTGGCAGATCTTCAGGATCGCCGGGCCGTTGTCCATTGATGAAAGCATCGTGACGGCGTCATGGACCCTCGTGCAGCAGATGTGCACGAGGTCGGCGAGATGAGAAACTTCCGGTGTCAGGACGTGGACGTCATACAAAGTCAGCGACTCGGCTGTGTCCTGCATCAGGTCCAGGATGTCGTCCATGCGCTGGATCAGCCTGTTGATCTGCTCCCGGTCGAATGGCGTGACGAAGGTGTTGTGCATCAGCGCGACGGTCTGATGCGTGACGTCGTCGGCTGCGCTTTCGAAAGCCTGGATCTTGGCGACGAATGCGTCGCGCCGCCCGTTATCGGAATAGTCGGCCAGCATCTCGACGAGCGTGGTCGCGCCCTGGACCACGAGCGATGCGTGGCTGTTGAACAGCGTGAAAAACTGCCGCTCGTGCGGCATCAGCACAGACAGCAGGCGCATGGCGGATCCCCGTTACCTTGTTCTGGCGGGCACATTCTAGTCGTCCCGCACTGGCCGTTGGGGTATCTTTGGCGGCATGAAATTTGCGCGAAATTCCCTGCTGCCGCTGGCCGCTGCGATCCTGTTGACATTCAACGGATCGTGGGCTGGCGCCGAGCCGGCGGATGCTGAAACCGCGCGCCTGATCGCGGAACTGGGACTCAAGGAGTCACCCACGGCGGTCGCGGACCGGCCCGGCTGGCAGGCGCCGCGCAAGGTGGTCGTCATCGGCGCCGACACGGATCGCCTCGCCTGGATGCAGCCCGCCGCGCCAGGCGTCCGGCTGGTTGGGGCACGCGACCAGGCCGAGGCGGTGCGCGAGGCTGCGGATGCCGATGCGGTGATCGGCGTCTGCTCCGCAGACATCGTGGATGCCGGGCAGCGCCTTCGCTGGATCCAGCACCAGTATGCCGGCGTCGAGCGCTGCGTCGGGATAGCGGGCTTTGCGGCGCGCGGCATCGTTCTGACCAACATGCAGAAGATTGCGGGTCCCGTGATGTCCGAGCACGTGCTCGCGCTGATGTTCGGCCTGTCGCGCGGGCTCGCGGTCTATGTTCCCCGCCAGGCGGCCGGCGACTGGGCGCAGGATGCCGTGCCGGAAGGCCGCCTGTGGATGCTCGAAGGCAAAACGCTTTTCGTCGCGGGCCTCGGCGGGATTGGCACGGAGGTTGCGCGCCGCGCGAATGGGCTTGGCATGAAAGTGATCGCCACGCGCAACACGCGGCAGGAAAAACCGCCGTTCGTCGACGAACAGGGATTGAGTGAGGACCTGCTCGCCTTCGCCGCGCGCGCTGACGTCATCGTCGACGCCCTGCCGCTGACGCCGGAAACGAAGGGGGTCTTCGACCGGAAAGCCTTCGATGCGGCGAAACGCGGTGCGCTCTTCATCAATGTCGGCCGCGGTGGCACCGTCGTCACGGCGGACCTGATCGCCGCGCTCCGGGATGGGCGCATCGGCGGCGCCGGCCTCGACGTCACGGATCCAGAGCCGCTGCCCGCTGATCACCCGCTGTGGCACGCGCCGAACGTGCTGATCACGCCACATGTCGCTGCGGCCACCGATCTCGGCGAGGAATCCCGCTGGCTGATCGCGCGCGAGAACCTGCGCCGCTACGCGGCGGGCGATAAGCTGCTGTCCGAAGTGGACGTACAGCGCGGGTACTGATGTCGAACCGCACTCTGCCGCTCGACGGTCGGCTCTACGATTACCTGCTGCGAAAATCCCTGCGCGAGCCGGCCGCACTGGCGGCGCTGCGCGCCGAGACGGCATCTCATCCGCACGTCAATATGCAGATCGCACCCGAACAGGGCCAGTTCATGCAGATGCTGGTGCGGCTGATGGATGCGCGCCTGGCGGCCGGCGAGGCGGGACACTACGATTTCGCCTTCATCGATGCGGACAAGGGCGGCTACCACGCCTATTACGAACGACTGCTCCGGTTGATTCTCCCCGGCGGGCTGATCGCCGTAGACAACACGCTTTGGAGCGGTGCAGTTGCGGACCCGCGGATCGACCTGTCATTGCTTCCGGTCGGCGACGGCTTGACGCTGGCGCGCCGGCGGCCCTGAGCCCGCTTCCGTCCCGCTGTGACGCGAGTATGATCGGCTGAGGCATACCAAAGGGGAATGCGTCATGAGCCGTTTTCACCTTGCCTCATGGGTCGCCCTGATCGCGCTGGCCGGTCTTGCCGGTTGTGAAAGCGCCAAGGCGCCGGAGGCGTTTCCACAGGCCGCTGCCGATGGCTGGATCGCCGCGTTCAACAGCGGCGACGCCGCGGGGCTCTCGCTGATGTACAGCCCGGATGCAAAGATCCTTCCGCCCGATCAGCCGATCGTGAGCGGCTACGACTTGATCGAGGAGTTCTGGCGCAACTACAACCCGGGCAGCGTGCGCATCGAGATTTCCGAGGTCGAAAGCGCGAAGCTTGGGGATTACTGGTTCCGGGAGGGCGCTTACAGCTCCAAGTACCCGGCTGAGGGCGAGCCCCGCGTCGGCAAGTTCATCGAGCTATGGACCAGGGTGGGCAGCGCATGGCTGCTGTATCGCCAGATGTGGAGCCCGAATGTGCCGCCACCCGTACAAGTGTCGGCGGCGCCGGATGCCTAGGGACCGCATCGATGCGGATCGCGGCAATACTGATTCTGGCAGTGCTCTCGGCCGGCTGCGCGCAGAATCCGGTGCCCGAGCCGTTCCCGCAGCAGGTCGCGGACACCTGGGTCGCGCATTTCGCCGCTCATGACGCAGCTGGCGTGGCAGCTCTCTACACCAATGATGCACAGTTGCTGCCGCCAGGCATGGAAGCGGTCAGCGGCCGCGCTTCGATCCAGGAATTTGTTGCAAGGACCAACCCGCCCGACGCGCCGAAAATCGAGTTCGCAACGATCGAGACTCTGGTATTCGGCGATTACGCCCATCGTCAGGGCAGGTATTCCGTCAAAGGTCCGGATGGTGCGGCGATCGAAACCGGCAAGTTCATCGAGTTGTGGAAGAAGGTCGACGGCAGATGGCTGATCCACCGCGAGATGTGGAGCCCCGACGCGCCGCCACGCAGACCAGCCACGGATACGCCATCTGATGAATCTGCGTGATCACGTCGAAGCGATCCTGCCGGAATGGGAACGCTGGTATCCCAGCCTGTTTGATGCCGCGGCCGATCTTGGCGTGATCCGCGCAAGGGTCTGCCCGCCGTCATCATTATTGCTATCGCGCCGGCATGCCGTGATCTACGGCGAAGCCGTGCAGGCATTTCGCGAACGCTGGAACGCGCTTGAAGAAGAAGACTAGCGTTCCGGTTGCGAGCGGGCGCGCGTAACGCGCCACTCGCCGTCCTCGCGGGCAAGCCGCAAATCGATTCGCTGGACGTCGGCTGCGAGATCCCAGTCCGAAGCCGACTCGCGACCCAGCATGCCGACCGTCACCTGCGCTCGCGCAACCTCCGGGCCCTCGATTTCGATGGCGTCGATGCGCGTCATCAGGTGGATGGACTGATGGGCGATCAGGTAGCCGTGCAGATAGCGGCGCATGTCGTCGGCGCCGCGGCCCTCGGCATCGCGGTAGTCGTCAGCAATCAGTTCGCGCAGGGCCCCCGCGTCGCGGGCCTCGGCCGCGGTTTCCGCTGATTCGATCAGCGCGCGGATTTCGTCCTCGGGCGCGGGCCGTGATCCACAGGCTGCGAACAGGCATGCGGCGGCAATCAGGGTATTACGCGCGCCCAGGGTAGGACTCCCACTGCGGCAGCCCATCGGTTATCTCGAACCAGGCAGCCTTGCTGGTCGCGAAGATGTTGCCGAGCGGCCGTGCGCCGGGATCGCTGTCGAGACCGCCGCAGGGCACGACGACGCGGCCGGTAGATTCATTGACGCGCGGCACCGGACTGCCGCAGCGGGCACAGAAGCTTTGTGCGAAATACTTCGCGCCGGGCAGCGAGTATGTCTTCACGTCATTCTCGCCGCGCAACCAGGCAAATTGCCCGAGCAGGTAGAACGCATTGGTCGCGTGTGCGGCACTGCGCGCCTTGCGGCAACGCGAACAATGGCAGTTCTGAATGCGCTCCGGCTTGCCCGTGAGTTTCCAGGCGACGCCGTCGCACAGGCAGCTGCCCAATGTGACGCCGGCTGTCGGCTGCGGTTTCGGCCGTTCGAGGCCGGCGCCACCGCCGAACTCCGGCGGATAGCCCTCATGCTGCGGCAGGTCATCGGTAATCGGATACCACTCCGCGCGCGAGCCCGCAAACATGTGCATTGCGGGCCGCAGCCCCGGATCACCATCCAGGTTGCCTGCGGGCACGAAGACCAGGTTCATGGCGGGCAGCAGCATGGGTGTCACGGATCCGCAGGTCCGGCAAAAAGGCCGGCGGCCATGCTCGGACGACTGATAGGTTTCTATGTTGTCCTGGCCCGATATCCAGCGGAAGCCGCTGTCCGGCGCCGAGGCGAAGGTCGAAAACATCGCGCCATGGTGCTTGCGGCACATGGAGCAGTGGCAATTGGCCATCATCATGAACGGGCCGTCGACTTCGTATTGCACGGTCCCGCAAAGGCAGCTTCCCGTATACATTGCGCGATCCGGAAGCAAGAATTACGGATAGTTTGCACCAAGGGACCCGACACATGTACACGCTCTACTATTCGCCCGGCTCGGCAAGTTTTGCCGTGCACTGGATGCTGATCGAGCTCGGCGTTCCGTACGAGCTGAAGAAAGTGGATCTGGAAGCCGGTGAGCATCGCCGACCCGAGTATCTGCGGCTGAATCCGAATGGCTTCGTGCCGGCCCTGATCGTGGACGGCACGCCACTCTACGAGACTGCGGCGCTTCTGCTGCTGCTGGCAGAACGCCATCCGGAAGCCGGGTTCGAGCCGCACATCGGAAGCCCGCGGCGCGGCGCTTACCTGTCCTGGATGCTGTACCTGGCTAATACCCTGCAACCCGCGAATCAGGAATGGTTCCACCCGGAGCGTATCGCCGGTGCGGAAGCCGTCGAAGCCGTCAAGGCGGGCACCCACGCGCGGATCGTGGCCAGCTGGGACC
>Ga0209797_10000010_pt1 | contig 91204 bp, 81 predicted proteins | sample DOMMetBare3Fresh_2_FD_187472 | JGI IMG/M metagenome (GOLD analysis project Ga0209797, IMG submission 187472) | Wetland sediment microbial communities from St. Louis River estuary, USA, under dissolved organic matter induced mercury methylation -... | ecosystem: Environmental > Aquatic >... | reverse complement strand
GCCGGATTACTGCAAAGATTGAAAATAATTGAGTTTTAAGGTTAAATTCTTGTCATATTTCAGCTTCTCGCGGTGTATTCATATCGATGAGCATTTTCGATGCTGACAATGAACGAGAGTACTAACATTCTTGTGGACATAATGTCCGAACAAACAGCGGCGGCGGCAGCGACAGAAAGGATAGAGTTTGAAGAGGCGTTTGCCCTCCATCACCGGACTGTCTACCGCGCGGCTCGCGCCGTCGTGCGGGACGACGCTCTCGCCGAGGACATCACGCAGGAAACTTTTCTGCGGTTTTACAAGCATCAGGATTCGATCACCGACAATGAAATGCTGCGTCCATGGCTCATAAGGGTGGCGATAAATGTTGCAAAGAATACTGTTCGAGGCAATTTTAGAGCGAACACCCGTGACGAGAATTACGTCAAAGATACAGGTGAAACTTCGACACAGTCGGTTGAGATCGACTATGAGGAATATGCCGGAGTTAACGAGATCTACCGTGCTCTGAGCAAGGTCAAAGAGCCGCTGCGGAGTTGCCTTATGCTGAAACAACAGGGCCTCTCGTATAAGGAGATCGCCAGCAGCCTCGATCTGAACGAATCGAGCATCGGCACATTCGTCGCTCGCGGCAGACAAGAATTTGCCCGGTTTTACGGAAAGATCGGGAAGGAAACGTTATGAAGGATAGTTGTTTAGACATTGGCGTGATCCAGGCTTTTTTGGATGGTGAGCTCGCACAGGACCAGTTGGCCGGGGTTTCGGGCCACATCGCAAATTGCAACGATTGTGCTTTGATGCTCGCCGACGCCGAGGATGAATCGGCGATCGTATTCGCGGCGCTCGAACGCGAATTTGACACCCTAGTGCCAACTCAGCGTTTGTGGAACAAGATAAATGCTTCGATCGAAACCGAACGTCAGAGTCGTCCTATTTGGCAGAAAGCGTGGGCCCTTGTGGTGTTTGCATTTGCTAATCCGTCGCTCGCGGCGGCGGCCAGCTTGTTAATAGTTGTTGGCGTGTTTACAGCGGTTTGGGTGAATCAGAAGGCGATTCCTGCAGAAGTGACTGTGGCGGAAACTTCGCTGACGGCAGTTCCATTAATTGTAAATACACGCGTCGTTCCGCCGTTGCAAAATGGAACAGGCGATACGTTTGCGAAGTCCGATAACCCGACCGTTATCACCGTTGAGCATGCTGCGTACCGGACTGAAAACCGACGTGGTTCCGGTTCAAAAATAGTAAACAAGGCCCCTGTTTCATCTACTGTTAACAGCGGTTTTTTGCCGGGCGAGGAAAGTTATACCAAAACGATCTCCAGTTTGACTAAGGCGGTTGAGGAACAAAAAGCGGGTGGAATTATGCGGCCGTCAGAACGTATCGCATACGAACGCGACATGGCTGTCGTGAATGACGCAATCGCCAAGATGAGACAGGAAGTAAAACGTAGTCCTAAGAACGACGCCGCCAAACAGGTTTTGTATTCGTCCTATCAGAACAAGATCGATCTCTTGAATTCGGTCGCCCAAAAAGAGGAGTTGGTGGCAAGCCTGAATTAGGCCCATAACCCGATTTGATGAACAAGATCAATGAAAATTTAGTGTTTGGTATCGCGGCTGTGCTTATATTAGCAGCGATTCCGGTCGATGCTTTTGCCCAGAATAACTGGTCCGTGCGGGTGCCTAGGCAACCGACGACCGCCGCTCAGCCGCAAGCCGTGTCGCGCTCAACTTCGGCTCCAAAACCGGACGCTCTTGATTTAACGAATTGGGATGGAGACACGAGCGAGCGTTCTATCAAGGTTGATAGCGGCGTATATATTGACCTCTGTGTAACTCAGGGCACGGTCAAAGTAAATGGATGGCAGCGTGACGAGGTTCGCGTTCTTGTCGATAACGGAAGTAAATTTGGCTTCGGCGTTCGCCAATCGGACGCCAAAACGGGTCGTCCGGTTTTGATCAACATCGTCAGTCTCGATAAGAAGAATAAGGCGGTATCGGCAAATCCCTGCATTTGGGGTGACGAGATCGAGATCGACGCTCCGGTTAACGCGATTATCAATCTCAAGGGCGAGGAAACCACGACAACCATCGATTCGGTAAGGCGGGTTGTTATCAATACAATTGGCGGCAACATCTCGTTGCGTAATATCGCAAATGGCATCACGGCCGCCGCGGGCCAGGGCGATATAACCGTCGAGGCATCAAGCGGTGCGATGCTCCTCGACAGCAACACAGGTAATATCCTTGTTTATGAGGCAGGTCCGAGAGAGATCGGCGATCTCTTCAAGGCAAAAACCTTTAGCGGCGCAATATCCTTGCAGCGACTCGAATATCGCCAAGTAGAGGTCAATTCGATCTCGGGCTCTGTTGCCTATAATGGCGACATTCTAAGCGGCGGCTCGTACAGACTGAGCACGTCAAAAGGCTCGATCCGAATGTCGATCCCCGTGAATGCTTCGTTCCAACTCTCGGCGATATATGGCTATGGAGACTTCTATTCAGAGCTCCCGATCAAAATACAGACCGAGGATGTTAGGCCCGGCTTGGTCAAAAATATTGTAGGTATGGTTGGCACCGGCAGCGACGCGACTCTCAAACTGACGACCAATAACGGCAGCATCAACTTAAAAAAACAGTAAATTCCCTGAGTCTACTGATGCTCTAGCCTTCGGCCGGTTCGCGATTCGAACTGATCAGACATCGATGGAACGGCCCCGGCGGATTCGTCTCTCGTTATCCGCTCAACACGCCACATCGGAAAAAAATTATCGCTCATCTGTAAATGATCCTCTTCTCCGGCGGCGATCGATCTGCACCAGTCGTCGAAATAACCGAGCTCGATCGAACGCATCGTGATGCCGGCGGGGCTGATCTCGCTCAATATCCCCAGCAGCTTTTCGCGGGGCGAGTGCAAAACAACGATTACGCTATCACCAGTTTCGATCTTCATGACCAAATTGTCCCCGATTGTCACTTTCTTTAGCAATTGCAGCACTCAATTTAGCGTTTCTTTTTCTTTGCTCGTTTTTATTCTAAACTTGAAACTGAAATTTTGAATTTAAGTTCGCCCGATGCATATCTCGAAGATCGAGCTTGAGAATATCAAGTCTCACGCAAATTTAACGCTCGAATTCACGCGAGGCACGACTGCCATTACGGGCGAAAACGGTGCGGGCAAAACTTCGATAATCGAGGCGATCGCCTTGACGCTTTTCGATCTGCTCGAATACAAAAAAGAGGATTTTGTGCGGCGAGGAGCAAAGAAAGGCTCTGTTCGCGTTACCTTTGAAAGCGGCCTCGACGAACGCGAGTACGTCGTGTATCGTGACACCGGAACTGGATATTATGTCACCGATCCGCGACTCCAAACGCGTATTGCAGATAAGAAAGAAGAGGTCTTTCGCTTTTTATGGCAGCATCTCGGGCTCGAACCGGGCACCGATCTTAGATCACTTTTCCGGCAGGCGATCGGCGTGCCTCAAGGCACTTTCACTGCGATATTTCTTGAGGGTGCGACCGAGCGTAAAGTTGCGTTCGACCGGCTTCTGAAAGTTGAGGAGTATCGGCAGGCGGCTGAAAAGCTACGTGAAACGTCACGGTTTCTCGATGTTTCTATTGCGGGCATTCGCGAATCTGTGGCTCGGGCCGAAGGCGAATTGACACGCTCCGAAATGGTAGAGGGTGAACATAAGAGCTATTTGGGGCAGACCGAGAACCTCGCCGGCATTGTTTCGACTCTCGAAAGTGAGATCGCCGAAAAGCGCAGCGTCGTCGCAAAACTCGACGAGGCCGAACGGATTGAGACTGCAATCGCCAACATTAGAGCGGATCAAAAACGCCTGCAGGAAACAATCGAAAACGTCCAAAAAGCCCACCGTGAGATCGAAACTCTAAAACCGAAAACCATCGAACAGGCAAAACTTGAGAGCGGAATCAGCGGACTTCGCGACAAGATCGCCGAGGCAAAAGCCTTTAGAAATCAGATAAAAAGCCTTGATGAGCGTATCGAGCGGCTGCGAAAAAGCTATCGGGCGAATGCCGATCAATTAAAAGACGCCGAAACAAAAGCCAAAGGAGCTGCCGAGAAAGGGGCATTGGAGAAGCGTGATGCGGAGCTCGTGAGGAATATCGCCAATCTCAACGCGAGCCTGGAACGCGATCAAAAATTTCAGAGTGAGGTGAAAAATGGCCTGTGCCCGATACTCTCGCAAAAATGCCTAAATCTAAAACCCGGCGAAACGCTTGAAAGCTTTATTACCAGTCAATTCAGCGATATCCGATCTCAGATCACTGCAATTGAAACCGAACATTCGTCCGTCGCTGACAACCTCAAGCGTGCCCGCGAGGCCGAGCGTCAAGCGTCGATGCTCGTCGCGTATCGCGAGCGTGAAGCCGAACTCAAGGCCGAGGGCACGCACCTTTCCGCCGAACGCAAGGAACTGGAAGACAAGGCCGCGGGGTTCGTTGATCTCGAAAAACAGCTAGCCGCCATCGATTCAAAGTTGTTGGCTCTCGGCGACCCGCGCTCGAGGATTCGGTTCCTCGAAAACGAAACCGCCCGCGAGCCAGAATTGCGCGAAAGCGTTACAAAAATCGAGAGCAATCTGGAACGGCTCGAAAATGATCGGCGTATCATTATGGAAGAGCTCGATGAACATCAAGATTTGATAGCCGCCGGATACAATAACGCCCGGCACGTCGCGGAACGAACGGCTCTGCACGACGCAGAGAAGCGTCACGCCGAACTGCGAGCGACCTTTGACGCTGCGAAGAGACGTGAGGAGCAGCTTGCCGCAGAACTGAAGCATTTTGCCGAGATCAGAAAGTCGCTTCAGGAGGAATTTAAAGAAAAGGAACGACTCGAAAAAGTGGCCGAGGCGACCGTCTTCATTCGTGATACGCTCAAAGAGGCCGCACCGCGTGTCGCACGCAATTATGTTTATCACGTTTCGCTCGAAGCAAATTTGATGTTCCGCGAGATCACGGGCAACGCCGAGCGGACGTTGAAATGGGCCGAAGACTATTCGATCGTTCTTGAGGACGAGGGTTACGAGCTTCCGTATCAAAGCTTGTCGGGTGGCGAACAGATGGCGGCAGCTTTGTCGATCAGGCTCGCATTGCTCAAACAGCTGACCGATATTCGGATCGCTTTTTTCGACGAGCCGACGACCAATATGGATGCCGAACGCCGCGAAAATCTTGCGATGCAGATCAGCCGAATCACCAATTTTGATCAGCTTTTTGTTATCTCGCACGACGATACGTTCGATAGCTATGTTGATAATGTGATCTCGATGAGCGATTAGATATGAAACAGGTCATGATAGTCTGCGACGGTTCGAGTCTCGGTAACGGACGAGGAAATCCGCGTGCCGCGGCGGTCGCCGTGCTTGGTTTCAAGGGATATTGGAAGGCAGTTGGTGAATTTCTCGGTGCAGCAACCAATCAGCAGGCCGAGATCGCGGCTGCGGCGATTGGATTGGAGAGTCTGAATGAGGTTTGCAAGGTGACAGTGATGTCAGACTCGCGTTATGTGGTTGAGACGATGGGCGGTACGTGGAGGCGAAAAACCAATCACGATTGGTGGAAAAGGCTTGATAATGCGGCTAAAAAGCATCATATAACCTGGAAATGGGTCAAAGGTCACGACGGCCATTCCGTGCAGGAAGTCGCCGACTCAATGGCAAGGAAAATGGCGGAGCTTGGTTATGTTGACGAAGCTCTGCTCGATGAGGCGGTATCTGAGATCGGTGTTGTCGAGATCTTGGGACCGGGATTTTGTTAAATTGTTTTGAATACCTGTAGAAAATATCTAAAGAGCAATGTAAAAAGCCGCCTTCTTATGGTGGTTTTTTCCTCGACGCGTCTCAGCTTGGCTTCGCTGACGATCCTGCTGCTCGTTCCGGCTCTATTCGCACAACGCAAGGACTCGGGCTGGATATGGCAAAATCCGCTGCCGCAAGGCAATCCGCTGTACTCGATCCATTTTGCCGCCGACAAGGAAACGGGTTTTGCGGTCGGTGCCGACAATACGATACTTCGCACGACCGACGGCGGATTCACCTGGCAGAGGCAGTTCGTACAGAATGACGTTACTTTCTCAGCAGTTTTTGTACGAGACAAGGATCGTGCAATTGTCGTTGGTTCGCGTGGCACCATCCTTTCGACGACGAATGGCGGTAAGGACTGGAAACCCGTCGTTACTGAGACCCGCGATCATCTATACGGAATCAAGTTCACGGGCGGCGATCTAAAAATAGGATGGATCATCGGAACATACGGCCGCATACTGAAGTCAGTTGATGGCGGTCTGAGTTGGAAATCTCAAGTTTCCGGCATTTCGGAGCAACTATTGAACATCGACGCTTTCGACGCGGCACATGCGGTCGCGGTCGGCCTCGGTGGGGCTGTGATTACCACGATCGATGGTGGCCGAAACTGGAAAGCGTCTGATCCGTGCAACGGAGCGATCGTGTCCGACGCTGTCTATGCATCGCCAACCAATATTGTCGTCGTGGGTTTTGACGGATGTGTTGCCCGCAGCGACGACCAGGGAGCAACCTGGTCACGGATCGATATTTACAGCCGTGCCGATCTGTTGTCCGTTTCTTTTGCAGACGGGCTGGCCGGCTCGATGACCGATTCAAATGGAATGGTCTGGCTGACCGGCGATGGCGGCAGAACGTGGCTTCCTTTTAACGTGCGAACCAGTCCAAAACTCGTTTCGGTATATTTGGCGGACCAGTTCACCGGCTGGGCGGTTGGAGAAAATGGCCTCATACTTCGCACCGACGACGGCGGGTTTAGCTGGCAGCGTCTTAGCGAAGGCGGCCGCGAAGACGTAAATGATCTCACATTTCTAAATGACGAAATCGGCGTAGCAGTCGGGTCGCACGGCAAGATCTGGCTGACCAACGACGCGGGCCTCATCTGGCAGCCGGTTTTTACAGACACACAGGCCAACCTCAATTCTGCGTCGTTTTATGACGGCCAGAGAGGCTGGGTTGTAGGCGATAATGGTACCGTTTTGCGGACGATAAATGGCGGAGCGAGTTGGGGCAAGGGTGTTTCGAACGTAACCGAGGACCTAATGAGCGTAAGCTTTGTGTCGGATAAAATCGGATTCGCGGTCGGTGCCAACGGGATGATCCTTCGCAGTGATTCGGGCGGCGCGTATTGGGAGCAGTTTGAGTCGGGCACCCGGCTCTGGCTCGAAGATGTTAAGTTTTTTGACGATAAACGCGGCATCGTGGTCGGAGATAAAGGGACAATTTTAAGAACGACCGACGGGGCCATCACGTGGCGCAAGGTAAAGACCAATATAAGAGAAAATCTTTACTCGTTAAGCTTTTTCAATGAGAAGAATGGATTCGCAGTGGGCGCCTCGGGCATAACGCTTCGAACGACTGATGGCGGCGCGAGTTGGCAGGATCAGGAATCGGTAACGAAATTCAATTTGTTCGCGGTTCAGGCTATCGGCCCTGCGAGCGCCGTCGCGGTCGGTGAGCTGGGCACTGTATTAGTCACCGAGAATGGCGGAAAATCATGGGCGATACAACCAGGCGTCACAAGCAAAGTGCTGCAAGCGGTGGTTTATCGAGGCGGCAGTCGGGTCTGGGTCGGTGGCCGCGGCGGCACAATGCTCAAACGAACGGAACCTCTTTCTCCGCGGAGTCTCAGCCAGCCGAATGGCCCGCCGGTGTTGAAGTCCGCCGCTCCGAGGGTTAAGCCGAAGGCGCGTGTTCCACTAATTACGATCCCGGATGACGGCGATATTCCTTCTGCGGTCCAACCCAAAAAACCTAGCTGAGATCGACGGTAACCGAGATCCACTCTCCGGCGGTTTCCACCCCGAAATCTGAAATCTGAACTTTGTGGAGTTCGCTCAATATGATCTCTTCTTGTTCGGCGAGAATGCCGGACAGCAAGAGTGTTCGGCGGGTTTTTGCGAGCAGCAACGGCAGGATCGGCACGATCACGTCGATCGTAAGGTTTGCGGCGACGAAGTCAAAGATCGGCGTAGCGTCCCCGATCGGGCCATCATCGAAGGTGATCTTATCGCCTACCTCATTGGCGATAGCGTTGTCTCGTGCGATCGTTACGGAGTTGGCGTCGGTATCACAGGCCAAGATCGTTTTGCCGGCAAGTTTTGCCGCAGCGATTGCCAGAATTCCGGTTCCCGTGCCGACGTCGAGAAATGTCTGATCGGCTCTGTAGATGTCGCCGATCGCTTTCAGACACAACTGCGTCGTCTCGTGCGTTCCTGTACCAAAGGCCATATTCGGCTCAATTCGAATAACGATACCGTCCGTATCATCCACCGTTTCCCATGGCGGAGCGATGATAAATTTACCCACTGTCGTTGGCTTCCAGTATTTTTTCCACTCGGCGAGCCAGTCAACTTCCTCGACCGTTCGACTCGTGATGCTCGCAATCGCATTGGCCGGAAAACCATAGATCCTGAGAGATTCGATGACAACGGCGTGAATTTCATCTTCAGCAGGCAATACATCAAAGAAACCCGTGACCGCCAGCGGATCGCCCTTGGGTTTTCGCAAACTATCGATCTCGGTGCCGATCGATCCGAGTTCGTTAAATGCAAATTCGACGGCCTCAGCAGCCCCAGGAATGACGAGGACGTCAACAGCGAACCATGTTTTTGCGATTGCGGTACTCATTCGCGAATTCCGATATCGTCGAGGTCGCGTTCGCGGTTCCGCCAGTCCTCAACGACTTTGACAAAGAGCTTTAGAAATACTTTTTTGCCTACCAGCTTCTCGATGTCCACTCTGGCTCGGGTGCCGATGTCTTTGATCCGAGATCCCTGTTTCCCGATCACGATCTTTTTCTGCGAAGGTCTCTCGACATATATCGCGCAAAATATTGTCGTCAGTCCGGGCTCGGTTTCATCAAAAACCTCAGTAACTACGGCCGTGACATACGGGATCTCCTCACCTGTTGACATCAATATCTTTTCCCGAACCATTTCGGCAACTATGCTTCGAACGGGCTGGTCCGTCATTTCGTCATCGGTAAATATCGGCTCGCCTTCGGGCAGATGCTTGACGATCTGGTTGAGCAAATTGTCAATGGCGTCACCTTTCAAAGCCGATACCGGAATGATCTCTGCAAACTCGAACTCGTTCGAATACAGCTCGATCAACGGGAGCAGATCGCTCTTTTCTCTCACCTTGTCGATTTTGTTTAGAACCAGGATCACCGGTTTTTCAGCCCGTTTCACTAGTTCGAGCACAAATCGGTCGCCGTTGCCCGTCGAAACACTCGCATCACGCATCAACACAAGCAGATCGACCGACATGATCGCGTCGTGAACGGCCGACATCATTCGCCGGTTAAGCAAGTGCCCCGGCTTATGCACGCCCGGCGTGTCGACAAAGACGATCTGCCCATCCTCGCGATTCACAATTCCTTTGATCCTGTGACGCGTTGTCTGCGGTTTGTTTGAGACGGCCGCGATCTTCTCGCCAACCAATCGGTTTAGTAGTGTTGATTTACCTGCATTCGGTCGCCCGATCAGCGCGACAAAGCCGCTCTTATAGCCCTTTATTGACATTAACTAGACGTTATCAGACTTTCTGGAAAATGTAGAATTACAGTTGTTAAGGCTTGAGCAGACGCTGTTTTGCGGTAATCGCCTCGCGAAAACCGCCACCGGCGATGTCATCGAGTTTTATTGCCTCGTCATAAAGTCTCATTGCGTAGGCATTGTTATTAAAGTGCTCGTAGATCCGTGCCAGAGCGACGTAAGTCAATGAAAGCAATGCTTTATCCGTTGCATTGGTCGCCGTTCGCAAAACATTATCGTACGCCGCCTTTGCCTCAAGCAGCCTTTGAGCCTGCAGTTCGTCACCCTCGATGCCGACCGCCGAGAGACCCGCGACCCGGCCGATATTGTAGTAAATTCGGGGTTCGGAAGGGTTTTGCGACAAGAGCTGTTTTAGATCGGTGCTCGCCTTTGCATAATCTTTAGCATCAATCGTCTTTTGTATCTCAAGCAGGCGAGTTGTTACAGGGTTTTCGGCCACCGTGCGGATTTCAGGATGTTTTTTGCGATCCTCGCGTGCCGCCAATCCTCGTTTTCGGGCTTCGGCTGATTCTGCCACACGAGCAGTTTCTTTTGCCGGATCGAAGGTTGCTATCATCTCTCGCAACGACGATGCGATGTCAAAGCCCGAGTCCTCGATACCTTTCAATTGCTCGGCAAAGTAAAACGAAAGCATCGAACCTTTTTCATAGTCTTCGTACAGCCGAAGAGCGGATTCGTCCGATAGCGCCTGCTTGAACTTTTCGAGCTCGGCCGAAATCGCACGTTTTTCCGTGTCCGTTTTTAGCTGGGCGATCGCCGCACGCGCACGATCGGTAGCAATTTGAACCTGTACGTATTCAGATTGCCGGATATCGATGGCAGCAACGAGCGAACGGGTAGCGGTGAGATAAATGTCGGGCGGCAACGTCGGATCTGTTTTTCGCCTTTCGTCCAAAAGAGGTTTGACCCAATCGCGAACCGTCGAGATTTCTTTGGCGTTGCTAAGAATAAGTGGATCGACGACAAATTGAAGGAACGCCCTGCGTACCTCAGAGGAACTAAGGTCGGTATCCGGCGGCACGATCACATAGTAATCGTCGCGAATATTGAGAAAATTAATGTTGCCTTTAGCTGCAAGTCTCTCCGGAACAAGGAAAAAACGGCGTTCGTGCTCCCGCGTTTCGAGCTTTCGGATTACTTCTTTTTTGGTCCTGCCTTTTCGAGTCTCGACCGAAACTCTTTCCGTAAAAACCAACCGTGGGCGTGTGTGGAGGTAATCGAGCATCTCGCTCACCATTTCGCGGGCAGAGCTTCTGAGAACGCCGTCAGCCTCGGCTCGATATTCTTTCACATAATCATCCAGCTTAGAGCTGATCGTGGATTTTCGGTAAAACTCGCGCACGAGCGGTGCAAAATCAAGCACGTCCAGTAAGCTGCCCGGAAGGTCATTCGTGATAACCGGATCGGAGAGCTCGGGAACCGGCGTCAGCGTGTACGCCATCGAGATGAACGGCGCGATCACATCGGCATCGCTCGCCTTAGGATGCCGTTTCTTATACTGACTCACAAATATCGAGATCCGCCGCCTAAGATCCTCGTTCAACCCGGCGTTGTCGATAAGAAGCTGGTCGCGAAATTTTGCGCTTTTTTCTGAAAGCGGTGTGTTTATTAGTTTCTCGTCTAAGCCCGCGGCATTTTTGACCGATGCCATTTCGAGCGTTGCCAAAACGACCATCAGGCGTTTATCGGGCTCGATACGCACGCCGTAATTCGAAAGGTCAAAACCCGCCGGCAGATTCTGCCCGCTAACAGTGATCGTAAAGAGTGAAAAAATAACTAAACGAAAAAATCGTCGCATTATGCCGTGTTTCCTCAAGATATTCTCTTTGAAAAGATGAATCCTATGAGCTTAAGGATGTATCTAAAGGGCAAAAAAGGAAAAGAGGACAAAGGAATCCTACCATATTCCTTTATCCTCGATGTCGATTTAACGGTAAGACCTGAACCCCACCTAGTTGAAACTGCTCAAAGCTTCGCCTTCGTCGTCAAAGACGTCGAACACCGTCAACAATTTTGTGATCGCGAGAAGATCCTGGATTTTCTGCGTCAGTTTCAACAGCTTGAGTGTACCGCCCTCTTTCTTGACAGCCGTAAAACTCGATACAAGTTCTCCAATGCCGCTCGAATCGATGTAACCGACTCCCGCTAGATTAAGCAGGATCTTGTTTTTGCCTTCGCCAAGCAGGCGACGGATCGTTGTCCTCAGGGCAACGCTGCCTTCGCCGATGGTCACTTTCCCGACCAAGTCAATTATCGTGACATCGCCAGCTTGGCGCTCAGTAATCGTAATATCAGACATTTTCTTCTCCTCGTTCCTTTTATTAAATTGCGATAGCAAATTTTAGACTAATAACAACAACAATGTCCAAGCGGACAGCAAAAAATTACCGTTTTTTCAACATTTTTACGATAAGCCCGCCACCCGAAGGGTTTTCCCATTCGACCTCGTCCATAAACGAACGCATAAACAAAATACCGCGGCCGTTCGATTTCAAAAGATTTTCAGGATTCGTCGGATCAGGAATATCCTCGACGGAAAACCCCGTTCCGTAATCGCGCACCGTGATCTCAAAGCCCTCGCTAGAGTCTGAGAATTTGATATCGACGTTTTTGGCCTCGTCAAACTTGTTCCCGTGCTTTACCGCATTGGCAACGGATTCGCGGATCGCAAGGTCGATGGCAAAGATGACTTCGTCGCCAAAGCCGCGACTCTTGGCAAATTCGTCGGCCATCATCGCTGCTTCTTCGACGGATTCGATCCGGCTCGGCAACTCGATTTCACGTATCTCAGACACAATATATGTTTTGTAAGTTATCCGTTTAGGGCAGTTGCTGTCAAGACAAATCTGTCGGATTCGGTCTAAGATGCTTAATATGATAATCCGTCCTGCAGGGTCTATTAGCGGCGGCATTGAATTGCCCGGCGATAAATCGATTTCGCATCGAGCTGCTATGATCGCGGCAATGGCCGTCGGTGAGACGCGGATCGATAACTTTGCGCGGAGCGAAGATTGCTCGTCAACCCTTTCTAGTCTTGCGTCTCTCGGAGTGGATGTCAGCCGCGATGGCGAGGCCGTTATTGTTAAAGGTGTCGGCAAAAAGGGCTTTGCTAGCCCGTCAGCGCCGATCGATTGCGGCAATAGCGGCACGACTTTGCGTTTGCTGGCCGGGATTCTGGCCGGACAAGATTTTGATTCTGTCTTGGTGGGCGACACGTCGCTAATGAAACGGCCGATGAAACGCGTCATCGAACCGCTCGAACTTATGGGAGCGGTCATCCAATCTAGAAATGGAATGGCTCCGCTCACAATTACTGGCAGACAGCCGCTGCGTTCTATCGACTATGTTCTGCCGGTCGCCTCTGCTCAGATAAAATCATGCGTTTTGCTTGCCGGTCTAAACGCTGACGGCCAATCATCGGTAATCGAACCGATCCAAACGCGCGATCATACCGAGCGGATGCTGCGGTGGTTCGGCGTCGACGTTAGAATCAGTAAAATTGACGAAGGCTCGCTTATATCGGTCGCCGGCGATTCGACTCTGACTGCACACGACCTTGTCGTGCCATCAGATATCTCATCCGCAGCTTTTTTCATGGTCGCGGCCGTGTGCCTTCGCGATTCTGATATCACACTATCGAACGTCGGTCTTAACCCCTCGCGGCGGGCGATTTTCGACGTGCTTTTGAAACTCGGTGCTAACATAGAACTGCTGGAATCAGATGATGTGTGCAACGAGCCGGTAGCATCGTTCTGGGTTCGGGGCGGACTTGCGGCTCCGGAAACAAGGACAGGGCTCGTCTTGCAAGGTGAGATCGTCGCCAATTTGATTGACGAAATTCCGATTCTCGCAATTCTCGGCACTCAGCTCGAATCAGGTCTTGAGATACGCGATGCCGCGGAGCTTCGCGTGAAAGAATCGGACCGCATAACGGCTATCGTCGAGAACCTAGAGGCAATGGGTGCGATCGTGACGGAATTCGCCGACGGCTTTAGGGTCGAGCGATCCGATCTTAAAGGCGCAGTTGTCGATTCGTATGGTGATCATAGAATTGCGATGGCTTTTGCAATAGCCGGACTGCTCGCCGATGGAGAAACCGAAATCCTCAACCCAAGTTGTGTGGACATTTCTTTCCCAGGTTTTTTTGAAACCTTGGGCGGCGTCGTAGTCCGATAGAGACCGATGATCTCAATGAAAAAAGATATTCGATTAGCACTAACCGGTTTTATGGGCGTAGGTAAATCGAGCGTCGCGCGCCATCTCGCCAATCGGCTTAGATGTGAGCGGGTCGATCTCGATCACTTCATTGAGGATAATCAAAAACGTAAGATCGCAGAGATCATCGATACAGATGGAGTCGAATATTATCGCGCTGTGGAAACACAGAGTCTGGAACGGGTCTTAAATGAATCCAACGTCCGAATTCTGTCGCTCGGCGGCGGAACGTGGACAATACCGGCAAATCGCAAACTGCTCAAAACACATGGCTTTACGAGTGTCTGGCTGGAATCGACCTTTGAACACTGCTGGCTGAATATTACCTTTTCGCGCAAAGATCGCCCCCTCGCGCGCAATAAGCAAAACGCTCGGAAACTATTCGATGAGCGGCAAAAGGTCTACTGCCTCGCTGACTGGCATTTTATCGTCCGGGCAGATCTGACTTCGTTTGAGGTCGCCAAGCAGATCGCGGATGAAATTCTATTCTAGATTTCGCATTTTCCTGTTGCGAAAATTAGTAATTTCAATCACTATTATCTTACTGAATAATTAAGACTCGCCCAGTGGTTTTCGGGCAAGAATTCATTGCTTAGGATCGCGTATCATTTTATTGGGTAATTGCGATAATAGTTCTACAAATATCAAACAAAGTTTTTCGGGAGGAAAAATGAAAGTAAAAGTTTTTACAGTTCTAATGCTGGCCATCGCTTTGTTTATGAGCGCTTGCGGCAAGAGCGATGCTGATCTTACAAAAGCGGCGACAGACAAACTTGCTGCGGATAAGGTCATGGGCGTTACCGTCGCGGTAAAAGACGGCGTTGCAACGCTTACGGGCGAGGTCGCTGACGCGGCCGTTAAGACCAGAGCAGAGGCTTCGGTCAAATCAGTCGAGGGCATCAAATCGGTGACCAATAACTGCACGACCAAGCCTTTGCCAGTCGCAACACCATCTGCTCCGGATCCGGCTCTTACGGGCAAGATCACTGAGGACCTTAAGAAAGCTGGCTGTACGGGCGCATCTGTTACCGTAAAGGACGGCAAAGTAACGGTAACCGGCGAGGTTCCGAGTGCAAAATACGCGACCTGTGTCCAAGTCATTATGCAGGCTGGGATCACGGGAATCGTAAACGAACTCAAGAAGGGAGCATAAATCACTAGGAGGATTAATAATCATGTCAGCACAAGAAAAATACGTCTCGCTTCTCGAGCTCGCGAATGCTAATGGCACATCATATGAGTTGAGCGAAGGCGATAATGGCACACTCGTCGTTACCGGCACGGCTCCGAGCGCTGAAGCAAAACAGGCACTCTGGGACGAATATGAACGTCTCGATCCGGACTTTAAGTCTGGCGATCTGATTTTGAACATTGGTTTAGGTGATGCAGCCGGCGGCGGCGGTCACACGTATACGGTCGTTTCGGGCGACAGCCTGAGCAAGATCGGTTCGCACTACGGCATTCCCTGGAAAGCCATTTGGGATTCAAACCGTGATATTTTGAATCACCCAGACAAGATCTATCCCGGACAGGAATTGAAAATTCCGGTCTAAACGGATCTTTGATCTGAACAATAAAGCCTGCTCATCTCGGTGAGCGGGCCTTTTTATTTTTTTTGGCCACGAACAAACACGAACGGACATGAACCGGAAATAAGTCTTATCGTGTCTTTTTCGTGATAGGTCGTGGCTAGTCTTCAATTCGATACTTTCCATTTAATTTGCTACATTTCACCTAATGTTTTTGGAAACGGATTTTATCGTTATCGGCAGTGGCGTTGCGGGGCTTCGGGCCGCCATCGAACTTGCTGGAAGCGGTGCGAGCGTGACCGTTTTAACCAAGGACAAGGCCAGCGAATCTAACACTGAATACGCGCAGGGCGGAGTCGCGGTCGTGCTATCGGATGATGACAATGCCGAACTGCACGAGGGCGATACGCTTGTCGCAGGGGCCGGATTATGCGATGAAAAGGCGGTCGAGACACTCGTCACAGAAGGCACAAAGTACATAAAACAGCTTATCGATTGGGGAACGGAGTTTGACCGCGAGGGCGGCAAACTTTTGTTTACGCAAGAGGCCGCTCATTCGAGACGGCGCATTTTGCATGCTCACGGCGATTCGACGGGAGCGGAATTTATTCGAGCCCTAATAGCCCGTGCCGGTCAAGAAAAAACGATCAACCTCACGCCGTTTGCTAACACCGAGAGCCTCATCGTCGAAAGCGGCAGATGCGTCGGCGTGCGGTTCCTCGATCCGATCTTGCGGGCTCCACGTGAGATTTTTGCCAAAGCCGTAATAATGTGTACGGGCGGTGCCGGACAGCTATATCAGCACACGACGAATCCGCCGGTCGCAACGGGCGACGGAATGGCAATGGCGTATTTTGCCGGGGCTGAAATGGCCGATATGGAATTTGTGCAGTTTCACCCAACGGCTCTTAATCTCGAAAATGCTCCGCGCTTTCTGCTCTCAGAGGCAATGCGCGGTGAGGGCGGCATTCTCAAAAACAAATACGGCGAGCGGTTTATGCCACGTTACGACGAACGAAGTGAACTCGCGCCGCGTGACATCGTCGCACGCTCGACGGTCGCCGAAATGCGACGCACCGGAACACGAACCGTGTTTCTGGATATGACCGCCCTCGACGAAGACTTTCTCAAACACCGATTCCCGAAGATCTACGAAACTTGCAAATTCTACGGCCTCAACATCGCTGTTGATATGCTTCCAGTGTCGCCTGCGTCGCATTATTGCATGGGCGGCATTCGTACCGATCGCTGGGGTCGAAGCACGCTGCCGGGGCTTTACGCCGCCGGAGAAGTGAGTTGTACCGGTGTCCACGGAGCCAATAGATTAGCGTCAAATTCCCTGCTCGAGGGCCTGGTTTTTGGCGCAAGGGCGGGAGCCACAGCGACGGGAGATAGTTTAAAGATCAAAGGTGAAAGGCCGAACACCGAATACCAAAAATCAATATCCGATAACCGGCCACATGATCTCTCAACCGCCGTCCGTAAACGCGTTAAACGAATAATGTGGGAACGCGTCGGGATAATTCGTGACCGAGAGTCGCTGCTAAGGGCTCTTAAGGAGTTCGAACAGATCGCGGCCGGAAACCTGAGCACCTCGTCACGCAATTTTGTTACGCTTGCAAAACTCGTGGCGACTGCTGCGCTTTGGCGCGAAGAGTCTCGCGGTGGGCATTTTCGCAGTGATTTTCCGGAGCAAAGGGAAGAATGGCGGGTTCATTCGGTGCAACTAATAAACGCAGAGATTTCGTCGGCCGAACGCATAAATTTTCTCACGTAGAGTGTTGTATAATTGGGTTCGCAATAATTAAAATAGACACATCTCGGAATACCAAGCTTATAAGGTTATGGAAAGTACGGCCACAACGCTTAACCTGGCATCGATAATTTCGCACCACGCCCGGCTTGCGCCTCAAAAGGAAGCCATTATTTGGGACGATGTCCGTCTTAACTATGGCGAGCTCGACGGCCTCTCAAATCGGGTCGCCAACGCCCTTGTCGACATGGGCATCGGCCACGGCGATAAAGTCGCTTTGTGCTGCCCGAATCTTCCGTTTTTCCCGATCGTTTATTACGGAATAATGAAAGCCGGTGCCGCAGTTGTCCCGCTCAGCGTGCTTTTTAAACCGCGCGAGATCGCATATCACCTCGCGGATTCGGATGCGAAAGCGGTGTTCGTATTTGAGGGCACTGACGAATTGCCACTGGCTTTCACGGTTAAAGAGGGCTTCGACCAAGTGCCGACGTGCGAACATCTGATCGTAATGACGAAAGACCTCATGGGCGGCAGTCCGCTGCCCGGGCACGAGACGCTGACGCAGATCACGTTCGACAAACCGGAGACGTTCGAGATTTTCCCCACAGCTCCTGATGATACTTGCGCCATTCTCTACACCTCGGGCACCACGGGACAGCCAAAGGGGGCCGAGCTTACGCATTTGAATTTGTGGTCGAATGTCGTAACTACCTACAGCATTCACCTGCCCGTTCTAGACTTCACGGATGGCGCGCAGAAGACTTGTCTGATCACGCTTCCCCTCTTTCACACCACCGGCCAAACCGTGCAGATGAATACAAATCTCTACGGCGGCAATCGTCTCGTCCTGCTCCCTCGTTTCGACGCGAGATCAACGCTCGATACGATGGTCAAGGAAAAAGTTAATTTTTGGGTCGGCGTGCCGACAATGTACTGGGCGCTGTTAAGACACGTAGACGAGACAGGTTATGACATCAGCCAAATCGCCGAAAATATGAAGGTCTGCACGTCAGGCGGTGCCCCGATGCCGGTTGAAGTGATGTTGGAATTTCAGGATAGATTCAAAGTTCGTGTAATGGAGGGCTACGGCCTGTCCGAAACATCTCCGCTCGCGACATTTAACCATTTTGAGCGGCCCTCAAAGCCGGGTACCGTTGGTCAGGCGATATTTGGCGTCGATGTGCGTTGTTTTGACGACGATGACAACGAGGTGGCCCGGGGTGAGCGTGGTGAGGTAGTCATTCGGGGAACAAATGTGATGAAGGGGTATTACAAACGTCCGGAAGCGACGGCCGAGGCCATTCGCAACGGCTGGTTTCACACCGGCGACATCGGTGTCATGGACGATGAGGGCTATCTTGCCATCGTTGATCGCAAAAAAGATATGATTCTCCGGGGCGGTTACAACGTATACCCGCGGGAACTCGAGGAAGTGATAATCACTCATCCGGCGGTGTCATTGTGTGCTGTGATCGGAGTTTTTGACGAACGGCTCGGCGAAGAGGTCAAGGCGTACGTCGTGCTCAAACCAAACTGCGAAGTTTCGACGGAGGAGTTTGTCAGCTGGTGCAAAACGCAATTCGCGGCCAATAAATATCCTCGTCACGTCGAATTTCGCTCCGAACTGCCGATCGGCGGTACCGGCAAGATATTTAAGCGCGCGCTGAAAGAAGAGATGAATTCCTCGAACTGATGCACCTTGCAAAACTAACCGTCGTATCGTTATTTATGGTCTTTGGGATCGCCGCCTGTTTTCAAACAAGGCCGGCGCGCTACTCGATTACCGAAAGCAAAGCGTACGAAGCCACACTTTTTCGCCAAAATTGCGCGATCTGCCACGGTCCTGAGGGCGAAGGAAAAACGCTCGAGGACGGCCGCGTCATTCCAAACATCCGCGACGGCGTTCACAAATACAATTCGAACGACGAAATTTATAACCACATCGCTAACGGTGGAAATGGCATGGTTCCGTTTCGCGGGCAATTTACAGAGCGCGAGATCAGAATGATGGTCGATTTTGTCCTTAACGACCTTCGCGGCCATAATAAGTAAATATGAAAATTCTCATAACCGGTGCGAGTGGTTTGATCGGGCAGGCGTTGCAAAAGTCATTTAAGGAAAAAGGCTATGAGATGCTGCTCGCATCACGAAAAGATCCGACTGACGACAAACACATTAAGTGGAGCATCGAGGACGGATTTGCCGAACCAGACAAGCTCGAAGGCGTCGACGTCGTCGTCCACCTTGCCGGTGAGAACGTCAGTGGCCTGCGTTGGACCGACGAAAAGAAAAAGGCCATCCGCGACAGCCGCGTGCTCGGAACGCGCAACGTCGTCGACGCCATTTCAAAACTAAAGACCAAGCCAAAGACTTTTATCGCCTCGTCCGCGATAGGCTTTTACGGCGAACGCGGCGAGGAAGAAGTCACCGAATCGTCAGCCGCCGGCGACAATTTTCTGGCGGGGGTTTCGAAGGAATGGGAGGCCGAGTCGCGCCGTGCCGAGGACGCGGGCATCCGTACTGTTCTGCTGCGCACGGGCATCGTTCTCTCAAAAGAGGGCGGTGCACTCGGAACAATGCTCATGCCATTCAAACTGGGCGTTGGGGGTGTCGTTGGCAGCGGCAAACAGTGGATGAGCTGGATCTCGCTCGAGGACGAGATCGCCATCATCAATTACGCTATCGAAAATGAGAACATACGTGGTGCCGTCAACGCTGTCGCCCCGAACCCCGTCACCAACGAGGTTTTCACCAAAACGCTCGGCGAGGTGCTCTACCGCCCGACATTTTTGCCGCTGCCCGAATTTGCCGTCTCGATGGTATTTGGCGAGATGGGCGACGCTCTGCTGCTTGCTAGTACCAGAGTTCTGCCGAAACGTCTTGAAGAAGCCGGATTTGAATTCAAATATCCAACCCTAAAAGAAGCGATCGAGAACGCAGTGAAATAAGACTTCTTTTAACCGCAGATAAACGCAGATAGACACAGATAAGAATTTAAAGGGCATTTCATCTGCTTTCTTATCTGTGTTTATCCGCGTCCATCTGCGGTTAATTTTTCTTAAGTAGTATCGGTCTAGACGGTGAGCAATCGGATACAAACGGTGCGATCTGCAGGTTTAGCAAATAATCCCCGTCCGCAACCCTACTCGGTACATAAATAAGCTCGGTGATCGTGCTATGGATCCGCGTCGTGGCATTTATCTCACGGCTCGCCGGTTCGACGTTCCAAAAAATGCGGTGATTAACGAGTTTCCCTTCGTCAAACATCCTATCGATCGAAGGCATATCAACGAGCAGATGCGCGAACCCGCACGCAAAAATATATTCCATCGCCTCTGCGGCAAAATACGGCGGGATGTTGCTCTCATCGTAGACCCGCGAAAGCTTGCTATCATCATTAGGCAGCGTACGGATGACCAACGCCGACGGAACGCGGAGGCCCTTGTCCGCAATCGCTGCTTGAAGCGACCGTCGCGTAATTATTAAATCACCATCGACTGATCTTTCTGGCTCAACCGTCACCAAAACCGCGGGCATCAAAACATCCTTTAAACAATCCAAGACCGATATCCGGTCAACGGTAATATGCCCCACACATTCCGTATGTGTCCCGTTGCAGTGCGGAATAACCGAGTACCGCTCAAAATTGCAACTTCCGCCACGCCGCGTGTCCCCGACTAGATCGCCAGCCTCACACGCTTTCGAAGTCGCTGCTTCAACCCCATAAGCATTCGGTTGCGGTCCGTTGAAACGTAATGGTACCGAGATGTCGATCGGCTCGCCCAGTTTTTCGAGGTCGATGATCACAGTTGGCTTATCCTTGTTTTCACTTGGGACAGATCGAGATCAACAACGGTCTCGACATCCGCACAGATCTCCATCAGTAATCTGTCCTGAGCGTTGCCTTTTTCTCTCGCGACCGAATACGGCAGGTCTTCGCGAAACGTGACCATGGAGTATTTTGAGAAATAGTCCGGAAAGGTCTGTTCGAGTTTGGTCTCGAGTTCGCGTTTGCGTTGGAAGACAGGGTCGGCCGTCGCGTCGCGCATTTCGTAAAAATTCTCCTCTGCCATGTCGGCAATGGCGTCGGTATTCTCTTTGCGAAGCTCACCGTATTCCTCATAAACCGTCTTCCAGTCGGTGCCGTGCTTTTCGATCAACCCGTCGAGCACACGAACATCCTCGAAGGCACAGTTCATTCCCTGGCCATAAAACGGTACGACCGCGTGAGCCGAATCGCCGAGGAGCAGAGCATTGCCACCGGCGTTCCAGGGGAAACATTTGACCGTGCCGAGATTGCCTGTGGGGTTTGCGAAAAAATCTTCGACGAGTGTCGGCATCAGTGGAATGGCGTCCGGGAATTCGCGGTTAAAGAACTCTAGAACGGCGTCCTCATCGGTTAGATTGTCGAACGCGGACTCGGCGTCCTTGTGAGCCAGAAATAAAGTGCACGTGAAACTCCCGTCAAAATTCGGCAACGCGATCATCATGAACTGATGCCGGGGCCAGATGTGAAGTGCATTCTTTTCGAGAAGGAAACGGCCGTCTGAAGCCGGCGGGATATGCAGTTCCTTATAACCGTGTTCTAACCAAACTTGCGAAAAATCAAACCGCTCGACGCCGCCGTTCATCATCGCATGTCGCACCGCCGAACCCGCACCGTCGGTCGCGATCACGGTTTCGCTGCTCGTCGCGACGCCGCTCGAAAACTTCGCTTCACCTGTTTTACAGTCAAAATCGACGCATCGTTCATTGAAATGAAACGTCACTTCGTCGTAAGCGTCCGCTTCGTTTATCAGCGCGATATTCAGTCCGGATCGCGAGACGGAGTTGATAAATTCACCTTGGCGGCCGCTGTACGGCAAAAGCTTTGTTTCGCCCGAAACGGCGTGGATCATCCGTCCGGTCATCGGCACCGCCTCGGCAAGCATGTATTCATCCATGCCGACTTCACGCAGAGCCGCGATGCCGCGATCGGAGAGCGCAAGATTTATCGAGCGTCCGGCGGCAACCTCCTCGAGACGCATATCGCCGCGAGCCTCATAGACATCGACGGAAATCCCTCGTTTCGCGAGATAGATCGACAGCAGCGAGCCGGCTAGCCCGGCTCCGATAATAGTTACTTTCGGTACTGGCATTAGTTGCTGGGCAGTTGTTCGTTCAATTTCTCAATACGAACAGCAGTCACTTTGAATTCGGGTGCCTGCGTAAATCGATCGCGGGTCGGACCGGTAGCGTAATTCAGGAAAACTGCCGGATCGTGGAACGAAGCAAAAAGCTCGCCCGTTTTGACCCTGTCGGTTATTTCAACCGGCAGAACAGCTTCGCCGTAATTGCTCTTGAGCCGCACAGACTCGCCCGCAGCGATCGAGAGCCGTTTCGAATCGTCCTTTGAGATCATCAGCAGATCGGTCGGACGAAGCTTGCGGTTCGGCGTACGCATCGTCATCGTGCCCGCGTTGAATTGCTCTAAGACGCGGCCCGTGGTCAGCATAAACGGAAATTCGTCCGATACAACCTCTTTCGTAGGCCTGTATTTGATACGCCGAAGCGCGGCGGCGACCCCATTCGAGAACGATTCGCCGTGCAGCACTTCAGTCCCCGGGTGATCGACATCGGGGCAAGGCCATTGGATACCGGCCTTCTCAATCCGATCGTAAGTTATTCCAAAGCCCGGCGGCCAAACGGCCCGAACCTCGTTCCACACTTCTTCGGCCGTCTTAAAGCTAAAATCTTTTGCGTGCCCCATCGCAGATGCCAGTTCGCAGATTATTTCGAGATCTGAGCGGGAATTTCCGCGCGGAGTTACCGCAGTCCTGATTCGCTGAACGCGACGCTCGCCGTTCATAAACGTGCCGTCTTTCTCAAATGACGTCGTGGCCGGGAAAAAGACGTGGCCGAATCGTTTGCCGGTCTCATTCATAAAAAAATCCTGAATGATGACCAAGTCCATGTTTGCGAAAGCCTTTTCAGTCTCGTGAGCGTTGGCGTTCGACAAAAATACATCGTAACCGATGGTCCAAAGAGCCTTAAGTTTGCCATCACGAGCCGCGTCGATCATCTGCAGTTGATTTAGTCCTGCGGCCGTCGGCACCGGAGTTTTCCAGACTCTTTCAAACAGCTCGCGGCCCGCTTCGATCGTAATAGAGCCGGTCAATATCCCCGGATCACAGCCCATGTGAGCCGAGCCCTGAACATTATTTTGCCCTCGAAGCGGATTGACACCCGCACCCGGCTTGCCGATATTTCCGGTTAGCAAAGCGAGATTGACGATCGTCATCACGCCCTCGGTTCCCTGTAAATGCTCGGTCATGCCCAAACCATGCATCGCCATCGAAGGCGTGTCGGTCGCATATATACGCGCGGCCTTACGGATCAATTCGGCGTCCACACCGCATCGCTCGGCGACCGATTCGGGCGAATATTCGGCGACGAACGCCTTGAATTCTTCGTATTCCAGCACGCGCGTTCGGATGAATTCAGGATCTGACATCCCCTCGTCAATGATCGCGTGGGCGAGAGCATTAAACATCAGGATATTCGTGCCCGGCCGCAATTGCAGATGAACGTCGGCGTATTTGGTCAGCTCAGTCTTTCGCGGGTCAACGATGATCAGCTTGGCGCCATTCTTGATCACCGCCTGCTTGATGCGTGCTCCCGGGATCGGATGATTTTCGCTCGGGTTGGCGCCGCAGAGAATGATCGTCCGTGCCTTTTCGATATCGTCAAACGAATTCGTCATCGCCCCCGTGCCGATCATCATTTTCATGGCGGCCGCCGAAGGCGTATGACAAACGCGGGCGCAGCAATCGACGTTGTTTGTGCCGAGAACGACACGTGTGAACTTTTGAGCGAGATAATTTTCCTCGTTCGTTGCACGGGCCGAACCCAACACCGCGATGCTTTCTTTACCAAACTCTGCGTCGATCGCCTTGAGCTTATTCGCTGTGAACTGAATTGCTTCGTCCCACGAAACAACACGCCAATCGCCATCCTCGCGGATCATCGGCTCAGTCACGCGGTCATCGGCATCGATAAAATCAAACGCGTAGCGGCCTTTGACGCAAAGATGGCCATAATTTACCGGGGCGTCCATCACCGGTTTGACCTGCACGACACGATCGTTGCGGACGCCAACATTCATCTCGCAACCCGTACCGCAATACGGACATGTGGTCTTTGTCCACGCAGTCGGGAAACCTCGCTCAATGACTGTCTTATCTTCCAGAGCTCCGGTCGGGCACGCGTCCGAACACGCCCCACACGAAACGCATGTGCTGTCGCCAAACGCTCCGAACGAATCGGGCATGATATGCGAGTCTTCGCCACGTCCAATGACGTGCCAGACAAATTGGCCCTGTACGTCTGCGCAAATCCGCACGCACGCATAACAGTTGATGCATCGCGACATATCCACGTTGATATAGGTGTGTGACGAGTCCGCCGCGATCGAGTGATCGCCGAGAAAATCGTCGGCCGTCAGCCCGTAATCAGCAGCGATTTTGTGAAAGGGTTTGTCGAGATAGGTTGTGAACGCATCGGCGGGATAATTGCCAGCGAGCATTCGCAAATTCCATTTTCGGGCAGATTCTATCTGGTCGCTGTGGGTTTCGACCTCCATTCCGTCTGACAGAAGTGTCGTACAAGAAACAGTCTCATGGGCACGGCCTTTGACCTCAACCAGGCACATTCGGCAGGCACCGACCGGATCGAGCCGCTCGTCGTTGCAAAGCGTCGGGATATCTAATCCAATACTATGCGCCGCGGCCAAAATAGTAACGCCGTCGGCGAACTCACCTGCGATTCCGTTGAACTTTGCCCTGATCATATTGCTCTAGAGTCAATCTAATAATACACCGGCCCATCCCTTTGCTAACCGATCCCGCCGAGTTCGCCCCGCAGTATTTCGGCAAAGCGAAATACATCTGAAAAACTGTTATAGAGCGGCGCCGGGGCGACCCTGATCACGTCCGGCTCTCGCCAGTCGGCCGAAACGCCTCGTGCCACTATCCGCTCGTGCAAAGTCCGGTCGCCGCCTCGTACCCGGATTGAAAGCTGGCAGCCTCGCTGACCCGGATCCGATGGTGTTATGACCGAAATTCGGTCGTCCCCGATGCCATCTAGCAAGAACCGCAAATAGCCTGTCAGCTTTTCAGATTTTGCCCGAATAGCGGACATTCCGGCCTCATCAAAAATCTCAAGTGACGCCCGCAAGGCCGCCATCTCCAAGATCGGCGGGTTCGACACCTGCCAACCCTCGGCACCCGCGATCGGGCGAAACTCAGGGCCCATCAAAAAACGGGTTTCTTTTTCATGTCCCCACCATCCAGCGAACCTAGGTATTGTATTGCAATTGGCATGCCTTTCGTGAACAAATGCCCCGCCCACGGCTCCCGGCCCGCCATTCAGATACTTGTACGAACACCACGCCGCGAAATCAACGCCCCAATCGTGAAGTTCGAGCTGCAGATTACCGGCCGCATGGGCGAGATCAAATCCGACGATCGCCCCTACGCGATGTCCAGCCTCGGTAATTTCACGCATTTCAAACGCCTGGCCTGTGTAATAATTCACACCTCCGAGCAGTATTAATGCCACCGAGTTGCCCTCGCGTTCGATCGTTTCGATAATATCCTCGGTACGCAACGTCGACTCGCCATCGCGCGGTGTAAGCTCGATTAAAACATCACGCGGATCGAGATCGTGGAAACGTATCTGCGACGCGACCGCATATTGGTCCGACGGAAACGCTCCCTTTTCGATCACGATCTTGCGTCTCTCACCCACCGGCCGGTAAAACGAAACCATCAGCAGATGCAGATTGACCGTTAACGAGTTCATAACGACCGTCTCGATCGGCATCGCTCCAACGATCGTGGCCATCTGCTCAGTCAGAAATTCGTGATACGGCAGCCATGGATGTTTTGCGTGAGTGTGCCCCTCGATCGCCAGACGCGCCCAATCATCTAATTCTTGTTCGACATACCCGCGAGCCGTTTTTGGCATCAGCCCAAGCGAATTGCCCGTGAAATATATCGGCTCCGCGCCGTTGGCCGCTTCGGGAAAATGGAACCGATCGCGAAAGTTGCTCAGCGGATCAGCAGAATCTAACTCTTCCATCGCGTTTTTGTAATTCACGTCATTCATCGTCATTTATCCAAAGGGCGATCACATCGACATCGTATCTCTCTAGTATTGGGTTCGCGGTCATTAATCGCAAACCATTCGTCCGTGCCTGAGCAACCAAGAACCGATCGCACGGATCGTCATGGTGGAATGGCAGATCCGCGACCGCACAGGCATCTTTGAACGTAATGGAAAGCTGCGTTATGCCACCGGCCCGGACAACGTTGTTAATGACCTCACTCGGAGAAGCAGGTAGAGTCAACCGTCCTTTTGACCATTTGATCGCTATCTCCCATGCACTTGCTGCCGAAAAAAAGAGCGGCTGCCCCGACTCCGTCAGCAGAGTCTTTGCACTTTCGGATAGCCGTCCGCCAATCCCGGCCGCCCAAAGGAATACGTGTGTGTCGATCAGGATACTCAACTATACTCTCCAATTTCCTCTAACGGTTCGTCGAAATCATCATGGATAATGATCTGTCCGTCATATATGCCGATCCAGTCGCCATTCTTCTTTGGGACCGGCACCAGCCTAACGGTGTCCTTGCCGTTTCGAGTAATAACGACCTCATCACCGTCTAGAGCGGCATTTATCATCTGACTGAGTTTTGATTTAGCTTCGTAAACGCTGACTTTCACAATCTAATACTATTTCTAGTCAGACTAGCTAGTCAAGTCAGATAAATAACCCTTTTTCGAGCCCCAACCAATTCAACGTCGCACCGTGCAGCAACATTGCCTTGATTCCGTCATCGTAATCCATCGATTCGATCAAACGGCCAGGTTCTGCCTCGCCAAGCGGAAAAGGATAATCGCTGCCCATCGCGATCTGATCGGCACCGACTAGTTTCATCAGATACTCGAGCGTCGACGCATCGTGGACGAGCGAGTCGAAGTACATTCGCCTCAGATACTTACGCGGGTTGTGAGGGTTGTCGACGGCACATAGGTCTGGCCGGACATTGAAACCGTGCTCGATCCGCCCGATCGTAGCCGGGAATGAACCTCCGCCATGGGCGACGCAGATACGCAATTGCGGCAAGCGTTTCAGCGTTCCTGAAAAGATCAGCGAACAAATCGCGCGCGAGACCTCTGCCGGCATTCCGACGAGCCACGGCAACCAGTATTTCTGCATATCGCGTTCGCCCATCATATCCCACGGATGGACAAACACGGCCATGCCCAGCCGCTCGCACGCGGCGAAAAAATCAAAGAACCCCGGCTCGCCGAGATTGAGCTGGTTTACATTTGTTCCGATCTGCACGCCGACCAGCCCGATTTGCTTGCACCGCTCAAGTTCTTTTATCGCGAGATCCACATCCTGCATCGGCACAGTGCCGAGGCCGATGAACCTCTTCGGATACTTCGATACGATCTCAGCGATGCCGTCATTTAGGAATTTTGCTATCTCGGCTCCGTCCTGAGGTTTTGCCCAATAACTGAACATTACAGGCACGGTCGAAAGCACCTGAACATTCACACCGGTCGCATCACATTCTTGTAAGCGCTTTTCGGCACTCCAACAGTTTTCTTCAACATCTCGGAAAGAAACGCCATCATCTCGCACCATCCGAGCGCAGCAAGGCTTGTAATGTTCAAGCCCGATAAACCCGCCATAGCCGAATTTCTCTTTCCAGCGGGGAATCTCGCGCGGCAGGATATGCGTGTGGACGTCGATCTTTAACATTCAAACCATTTTACCGACAGACGACGTTACACGAAAACGCAGAAAAGAAAAGACTCGGAACCCACAGAGGTTCCGAGTCGTTTTATCGGCGAGCTACTGCAAGCAAGTTTACCGATCTATGTCTTCCTCGGTCGGCGGACGCCTGCCGCCGCCGCCACCGAATGTAGGCGGCTGGATGTGAGGCATCTTGGCGTCCAGCATCATCGTGTTGAGTGCCGCCAAATCCTCGGTCACGAGTTTTCGAACCTCATCGACCGCCGGTGGAATCTTGCTCGACAGAATATCGATCTGGCCTAATTCCCAGATCGTCGGAGCGGTAGACGCTCCTTCGATCGCGAAGATCAACTGTGCAACACGTTGATTCAGCGGAGTTGGCAGCTCGACGAGCGGCGGCCCGGCCTGGCTGATGTTGCTAACCAGCGACGGCGGCGTGCCCCAGTTCACGTATGCGGCGTCGATCTTTTTGAGCAGATCATCGGCAGCTTTCTTTACGTTCTCGGGCGGCTGCGGCGTGCCCGGCCGCTTCCACGCTTCGATCGCGTTGTTGACGTTTGTGCGAAGCGTGACTATCGAAGCTTGGGCGAGACCAGCCTGCATCACGAGTGGCTGAAGTTTGGTGATAGCAGCACGTTTCTTTGCGCGGTCCTCGGCTGAAAAGACAATGCGCGGATCATCAATAACTTTAACTGTTTTCGTGACCTCTTTATCGCCGAGTTTCATCTTCACGGTGTAATCGCCCGGATCAACCCGGAACCCAAGCTGGGCCAGCGCCGCCGCAAAACCGCCTCCAGGTCCGCCGGGTCCGCCTGCACCGCCGCCTGGAGGAAGTTGAGGACCGGCGGGGCGCGAACGCAGATCCCAAACGTATCTATTCACGCCCTTGTTTGCTATGCACGGCTGAGCAGCTCCGCCGCCGCCGAAGAATCCACCTCCACCGCCGCCGCCACCTCCGCCTGGCTGAGCTGGCGGAGTTGGTGATGGCTGCGGACGGTTGCAATTGATAGTTCTGACCGTTTGTCCGGCAGCGTCTTGGATCGTGATCGCAACGGTCTCTTTTTCACCGAGCGGCTCCTTGAGATAAAAGTTCAGCAGCGCGCCGTTCGGCGGGTTCTGGCCATAAAACGCTTTGTCGGACGTTAGCGATTTGTTGTTCCACGTCCGGTACATCACGGCCTGTCGAGTATCGAAAAGATGAACGCTGCTGTTCAACACGGTCTCGTTTATCTGCTCAAGTGCCGTGATGTCATCCATCACCCAGATCGAACGCCCGTGGGTTCCCAATATCAGATCGTTTTCGCGCGGATGGATAAGGATGTCGTCAACGGGCACGGTCGGCAGGTTATGCTTTAGCTGCGTCCAATTGCCGCCGCGATCGAACGAGGCGAAAAGGCCGAATTCGGTTCCGACGAGTAACAGATTTGGGTTGCGCGGATGTTCACGAATGACGTTTACAACACCGTTGTTTTGCGGCAGATTTGACGCGATCGATTTCCATGTCTCGCCGTAATCTGTCGTCATGTAAACGTAAACCTTAAAGTCGCCCATCCGATGGCCGTCGAACGTCGCATAGGCAGTCGCCTCGTTCTCACGCGATGCGACCACGCGGCTGACATATGTTCCTTTCGGCACGCCGGGAACTTTTTCGACGACGTTCTTCCAGTTTTGACCGTCGCGCGTGACTTGCAAATTACCGTCGTCCGTTCCTGCCCAGAGCACATTGCGGTTTACGGGCGATTCGGAGATCGAGGTTATCGTCGGGTACTGCTGCACGCCGTCGTGTCGCGAGCGGGTGTTTTTGTCGGGCACTTTGCCCATGATCGCGAGCGTGTTGCGGTCGACGTTGGTCGTCAGATCGGGGCTGACTTTCGCCCATGTATCACCGCGATTTGTCGATTTGAACACAAAATTGCCGGCGTAATAGATCGTGTTCGAGTCGTACGCAGAAATAACAATCGGCGAGTTCCACTGGAAGCGGAAGAACTTTTCACCTTCGTCTTCGCGCGGCCGGATGCCTTTGCTTTCACCGGTTAAAGTATTACGACGCAATAGGTTACCGTCCTGTGACTCGGCGTAAACGATGTTCGGATCGTTTGGGTCGGGCTGCGCGTAAAAGCCGTCGCCGCCGCCGATCGTGTACCAGTCGTCATTCGAGATGCCGCGCGGATGATATGTCATCGACGGGGCGCACCAGGTGTTATTGTCCTGCAGACCGCCGCAAATTTTGTACGGAAAGCTGTTATCTGCGCCGATTTCATAAAACTGGCCGAGCGGAACGGTGTTTGAGTAATCCCAGGTTCGGCCGCGGTCATAGGTTATGTTGATACCGCCGTCGCCGCCGATGATCAAGTGATTAGAATCTTTCGGGTTGATCCAAATTCCGTGAATATCCGAGTGCGGTGCGCGTGCAAAGTTACCCGACCAAGTTCGTCCACCGTCCTCGGAATACTGCATCGTAACGCCGGCGAGCCAAAGGCGCTGATCGTTGTTAGGATCGACACGAAGCTTAGAAAAGTACATCGGTCGCGGTACCGAACCGATCTCGGCGACTCGCGTCCAGGTTTCGCCCTTGTCGTTCGAGCGATAGACGCCGCCGTTTGCGTGCTCGATCGTGACAAAGACGATGTTCGTGTCTTTCGGGTAAACCGAGATCGAGATGCGTCCGGTTTCGAGGAGCGTTTCGGGACGCGGCGTCGGGGCGTTCTCGGTGTCGTACGGCATGCCTTTTGTGATTTTCACCCAGGTTTCGCCACCATCATTCGATTTGTAAAGTGCGCTGTGCTCGCCGCTGCCGTTAAAACCAAACACAGTGCGGCGACGCTGATACGTCGCGGCGTAAAGAATATTCGGGCTCTCGCTGTCGATCGCAAGTTCGGTCGCGCCGGTGTCGTCGTTGACCTTCAAAACGTGCTGCCAGCTGCGGCCACCATCGCTCGTTTTGTAAACACCGCGCTCGCTGTTCGGCGCCCACAGATTGCCGAGAACGGCGACGTAAACGATATCAGGGTTTGTCGGATGAACCACGATACGCGGTATCGCGAACGAGTTCGGCAAGCCCATTAGTTTCCAGGTCTTGCCTGCATCCATCGACTTATAAACGCCGTTTCCCCACGACGAGCTTTGGCGGTTATTGGACTCGCCGGTGCCCGCCCAGACAATTGTCGGATTCGACGGCGAGATCGCCACGTCGCCAATGCTCGGCACGGCTTCATTGTTGAAAATGGTCGTCCACGATGTGCCGCCGTTTACCGATTTGACGATGCCGCCCGAGGCCGCTGCCGCGTAGATCACACGGGCGTCATTCGGTTCAACCTCGATATCATTGATTCGGCCGCCCATCACTGCCGGGCCGATCTCGCGGAATCGGAGGCTCGATATCGCATCCTTGATCGTCATCCTCGCGGTCGGTGCAGGCGTAGCGGTTGCAGATGCTTTTGGAGACGCAGTCGGACGTGGTGTCGGCGTCGAACGCTGTGCCGCACCGGTCATCGCTGCGACCAGCACCAAACACGAAAGAACCAGGAGATTAAGCACACGTGAAGTTTTCATAATCATTCATAGACCTCGAACTGAAAAGGGTAAACCCATCGCAAAAAAACAGATTATTGTTGAGTTGCAAACAATTTAGGACAGATTACGGCAATTATCAATTGGGAACAGGGTAAAGCCTGGGCGTTTTACAAAACTTTACAATGGCGGGTCAGCTCGCGATCGGCGGAGGCTGCATTACGGTGCCGCAACTTTTGCAGGTTCGCATGGTTTCATCACCGTAGAACTTTTTGAAAATGCCTTGGAATTGCGTCGTGATGTCCGCGAGCTGGAAGTACTCTTCGTAGAGTTTCTCGTTGCAGTTTTCGCAAAACCAGAGCAAGCCGTCGAGTTCGCCTATCCGACGTTTGCGCTCGATGACGAGGCCGACGGTGTTGCTCCCGCGAATCGGATTGTGCGGAACGCGCGGCGGCAGCAAAAACATCTCGCCTTCACGGATCGGCACTTCGACCGCCCGCCCATCTTCCTGAATCTGCACTTTTATATCGCCTTCGAGCTGATAAAAAAGCTCTTCGCCTTCGTCCCAGTGATAATCCTTACGCGAATTCGGCCCGCCGACCACCATCACGATAAAATCTTCGTCATCATAAACACACTGATTCCCGACCGGAGGCTTGAGCAAGTGCCGGTGCTCGTCGATCCATTGTTTGAAATTGAAAGGTCGTCGGATCATAAAAAGATTTTACCCGCGAAACACAGGAAAAGCACGAAGTAGAATCGTGATCGAGTGCAAATATCCTTTCTATGTTGTTTCGATATTTGTGATTTTCGCCGAACCAGCGAGACTAATCTTAGCGATGAAGCCAGATTTCGAAAAGACGATCAGTGAAAATGCCGGTGTGTTGCATAAGCTCTGCCGCGTCTACACGAATAATCCGGATGAGTACGAAGAGTTGTTTCAGGAAATGCTCGTCCAGATATGGCTGTCGATCAAGAACTTTCGCGGCGACGCCAAGATCTCCACCTGGATCTATCAGGTCTGCATCAACACCGCCTTGAGCTTTCGTTCGAAGCTGGGCCGGCACAATAAACGATACGAATCGTTGGACCCCAAGGCTTTTGTTCTGCCAGTGCAGGAAAATACGGACACGGGGCAACTTCAACAACTTTACGCCGCGATCCGCGAATTGAAACCGATCGACCGTGCGATAGTCAGTCTTTTTCTCGAAGACAAGTCATATGAAGAGACGGCCCAAATTCTCGGCATTAGCAAAACGAATGTCGCGACACGCCTGAACCGATCAAAAAAACAGCTAGTGGAGAAGATACGATGAAAGAAAATGAAATGAAACAGCTTTGGCAGGGTGAACACGACGTTCCGAAGATCGACTTCGTAGTGCTTCTCAGAAACCTTGATGCATGGCGTTCGAAACTGCGAAAAAAGGCAATGATCGATACGTGGATACAAGTCGGATCGGCCGGGATAATTGTCGGATTGGCCCTTTATAATTCGAAACTGATCCCCCTGTCGATCTTTTGCGTTGCGATCGTAATTTGGTATGTCCGCGACCTCCGAGCATTCTACAATGTAGACGACACGGAATCGAATTCCTCTGACTTAAAGCGATCGTTGAACCTAAAGACAGCGAAGATGAAAAGTTACTTTCTACGCACACGAATATTGATGTACGCGGTAATGCCGTTCTCCGTGCCGCTGATCATTTATGCGTTCGGCAGCTTTGATCCACCTTCGATCAAGATCTGGCATTGGACATTTTCGCTTGTTGAATCGTTTATCGGCTTTGAGATAATCTCCATCGTCGCGACCGAGATCGGGTTCGCACTCACATACCGGCCCGCCTTCAAAGAAATGAAAGAATTGTTGAAGGAATTGGATTCCAACGAATAGACGGGGTCGTGGCATAGCCTCGACCTTTTACATTTCGACTATTTTCGTTACCGTCCGCCAATTACGGCCGGTCGCGGCGACTTTCAGCTTTTTGTCGATAAAACCTTTGCCGACCGCACTATCCGTAATATGGATCTTAAGCAGGCAGGCAACGTGGCGACCCATAATTGCAAACACCTCATTTTCGTTGCCTTGCGCGAGGAGGAGGGCTTCTTGGTCACCGGTGAGTTTTTCGTTTAAGAAGAAAACATGTACATCCTTATGGCTTTCGAATTGCCCGTCGAAAGGGTTCCAGGCGACGATCTCTTCGATCTCGGCCATCGAACGTACCATCACGGAAATGTCGAATCCAAAATCTCTTTGAATTGCGTCGTGAATCTTCGCCGCTAGTTTGCCGTCGTCGGTTTTCGCTGTATCAAAAATCAAATTTCCGCTGTTGATATAGCTCTTTATATTCTTAAAACCGAGCGCCGTGAAAGTATCGCGAAGCGTCTCCATTTTGATCATGTTTTTGCCCGTAACATTAATGCCGCGGAGCAATGCGACGTATCTCATATAAAGATAAAAGGTGAGTCGTGTGTTGGAATTGACACTTTTTCACATTTTCACTTTTCACCTTTTTCACTTTTCTGACTGCATATCGATCACAAAACGGTAACGAACGTCTGCCTTAACGGTGCGGTCGTAGGCTTCTTCGATACGGTCGGGCATGATGACCTCGACGTCGGAGGTTATGTTATGCTCGGCGCAAAAATCGAGCATTTCCTGGGTTTCGGGAATGCCACCGATCAATGATCCTGCCAAGACCTTATTCCCACCGATCAATGAGAAGGCGTGAAGCGGTAACGGCTCGGTCGGGACGCCGACAACGACCATGACGCCGTTCAACGTAAGCAAGCCGAGATACGCATTATAATCGTGCGGGGCTGAGATCGTATCGAGAAGAAAGTCAAAGCTGCCCGCTGCGGATCTCATCGCATCTTCGTCCTTTGTGTTCAAAAAATATTTGGCGCCAAGGCGTCTTGCATCCGTCTCTTTTGATGGCGACGTGCTGAGCACCGTCACATCCGCACCCATCGCGGCGGCGAGCTTAACGCCCATGTGCCCGAGCCCACCGAGACCGGCGACGGCGACTTTCGTTCCCGCGCCGACCTTCCAGCGTTTCAATGGCGAGTACGTCGTTATTCCGGCGCACAATAGCGGAGCAATGCCTGAATGATCACCAGTTGCTTTTACTTTCAGAGCATATTGTTCGTCAACTACATATTGCTTGGAATACCCGCCGAACGTCGGCGTCTCGCGATCCATCTCCGTGCTGTTGTATGTCTGAGCGCTGCCCTTGATGCAATACTGCTCAACACCTTGCTGACAAGCCGGGCACTCTCGGCATGAGTCGACAAAGCAACCGATGCCCGCGACGTCGCCGGCCTTAAATTTTGTAACTGCATTGCCGACCTGCGCGACGCGACCAACGATCTCGTGTCCGGGCACCATCGGGTAAATCGACGGTATCATCGGCTCCCATTCGGCTCGTGCCTGATGAATGTCCGAGTGGCAAATGCCTGCGTATTCTATGTCGATCAAGATATCATTTGGACCAACATCGCGACGTTCAAAGTCGAACGGCGCAAATTTGGCCTGCTTGTCATGTGTTGCGTAACCTTTTGTTTGTATCACTTATATCTCCTTACATCTTTTGTGTCAGTAGCCCGCACGTAAGTAAGGGCTCTTCGTCACGCACAGAGCCCTTACTTACGTGCGGGCTACCGACACGTTTACTCAAATCGTCGCGATCACCTTTAGCTCGATCGCGATTGGCGTCGGCAGCGCGCCGACCTCGACCGTCGTCCGGCACGGCTGATTGTCGGCGAAATACTCGGCATAGACGCGGTTGTAAGTCGCGAAATCGTCTTTCATGTTTGTCAAAAACACAGTCACATCGACTATCTGCGACCACGACGATCCGGCGTCTTCGAGAATGTAACGCACATTCTGAAACACCGAGCGGCACTGCGTTTCGATGTCATACGAGACGATCTCGCCCGCATCATTTAGCTCGACGCCCGGTATCTTCCTTGTTCCCCGCTCACGCGGTCCGACGCCCGAGAGAAACAGCAAATTCCCGACACGCCGTGCGTGCGGATAGAGGCCGACCGGTTCGGGAGCTTTTGACGATTCGAAAACGTCCTTATTCATAAGGTGAAGTTCGATTCTAGCAAATTCCTCGCGGAATAAAATGCTGACGCCGTGGAATCTACTGACGGACGATTATCGAATATAATAAGGAAGGTTTGTCCGCATCATTTATGGTTAAGCTTATGAAGTTATCATTGATATTAACGCTCGTTGCCGCGGTGGCGTGCAGCGTGTCAACTAGTTCGTCGAAAACCGTCGATCTCAGAGAGATCGCACCTGTCGTTTCGGCTGAGCCTACTAAAGGCGAGCAGACCGCCGTATTTGCAGGCGGCTGCTTTTGGGGCGTCGAAGCCGTTTTTGAGCATGTAAAAGGCGTGACCGATGTGAAATCGGGCTATTCCGGCGGTGACGCAAAGAGCGCCAACTACGACGATGTCAGCGAGGGTACGACCCAGCACGCCGAGGCTGTGACCGTCAAGTTTGACCCGACAAAGGTCAGTTACACGCAGCTCTTGAGCGTTTTCTTCTCGGTCGCACACGACCCGACCGAGGTTAATCGTCAGGGTCCCGATGTCGGGCCGCAATATCGCTCGGCGATCTTTTACGCAAGCGAAGATCAGAAGAAACTCGCAAACGACTTTATCGATGCGATCAACAAGGCGAAAGTTTTTCCAAAACCCGTCGCAACGCAGGTCGTTTCGCTCGAGCAGTTTTACGATGCCGAAGACTATCATCAGGATTACATGAAGAAGAATCCTAACCAGCCCTATATCGTTTACCACGACCGGCCAAAAGTCGCTGCTTTGAAAGAGAAGTTTCCGGACTTATATATTGAAAAGAAATAGCGAATTTTAGCCGCAGATGACGCAGATAACACAGATAAGAATAACGAACCCCCGTTTGTTCTGATCTGCGCCATCCGCGGTTAACAGACGCATCTACCTAGACTTCTCGGCCCAGATCTGCACGAGGTGCAGCAGCGTCTCGGTCGATTTTTCGAGCCCGCGTCGCGAGTTCCACTCGAGCTTGCCGTGAAAATTATGCCCGCCGGTGAACAGATTTGGCGTCGGCAACCCCATCGCCGTGAGCCGCGAGCCGTCCGTTCCGCCGCGAATTGGGCGAAGTTCGGCTTTGATACCGGCACGTCGAGCGGCTTCGATGGCGTAGTCGGTAAGCTGCGGATAATTTTTGAGCGTCTCTTTCATGTTCAGATAACCGAGCACGCTTGCATATTCTATCTTCACTTTGGGGAACCGTCTTTGCGTCGCCGCGACATATCGCTTTATCGTTCTTTCTTTTGCCTCAACGCCGCTCAGGTCAAAGTCACGGATCAGTATTTTTATCGTCGATGTCTCGATATCGAGGGTGCCTACGTACGGATGAATAAATCCGACTCTGCCGGCAGTCGTCTCGGGACGAAATGGATACTTTGAGAACGCAGCGAGAAAATCTCCCGCCGCATAAGTCGAATTGATCAATATTCCTTTCGCCGTACCGGGGTGCGTCGATTTGCCGCGGAATGTGACCGTCGCCGTACGTGCCGACCAGGTTTCGTTTGAGATATCGCCAAGTTGTTCGCCATCAACCGTGTATGCGAACTGTGCTCCCCAGCCCTTGATATCGAATTTTTCGATGCCGCCGCCAACCTCTTCATCGGGCGTGAACGCGATCGCGATGTTGCCGTGCTTGATGCTCGGGTTTTGATTGAGAATGTCTATCATCGTCATCAGCTCGGCAATGCCCGATTTGTCGTCAGAGCCGAGCAAGGTCGTGCCGTCCGCCGTGATGATGTCGTCGCCGATCATATTTTTTAGATCGGGATTCTGCGCGACCGAAATAATCTGCGTTTTGTCGTTTGGCAAAACGATGTCGCCGCCCTGGTAATTCTTGTTAATTATGGCGTTTACATTCGCACCAGATACCGCTGGGCTGGTGTCCATATGAGCGATAAAACCGATCGTCGGAACCTTTGAGTTGTCAGGCAGATTCCCCGGGACCATTCCATACACAATGCCCCATTCGCTCATCCGCACATTTTGAACACCAAGGCCTTTCAGTTCTTTTTCCAGTAATCTCGCCAGGTCAAGCTGCTTCTTCGTCGAAGGCGGCGCGGGCTGGTCCTCAGCCGACTGGGTGTCGATCTTCACATACCGTAAAAACCGCGACATGGCCGATTCAGTCGCCGGCTTCTGCGCAACAAGTAAGTTCGTAAAAATACAAATGGCAATTACAATTAAAAGCGTTTTCTTCATAATCTTTTCCGCGTTATCTGTAGCTAATTTTCTTTCACAAAACTGGCCGCCCGCTTACGCTGGCGGTTCTGACAATTTCACGCAAACATTCTTCTCTTCTGTAAAAAATCTCAATGTCTCAAAACCACCTTCGCGACCTATACCGCTGTCTTTGTAGCCGCCGAACAGTGTTCGCAAGTCCCGAAGCATCCAGCTATTGATCCATACAAAACCTGACTCGAGCCGTGCCGCTACGCGATGAGCCCGCGACAGATTTTCCGTCCAGACGCTTGCCGACAGGCCGTAACGGACGCTGTTGGCATAGCTTAGAACCTCGTCCTCAGTGTCGAACGGCATGATCGTCACGAACGGGCCAAAAACCTCTTCCTGATTCGTTCGACAATCGAAAGGCAGGCCCTCGACTACGGTCGGCTCGATAAACCAACCGTCGGCGCAGCGGCCATCGAGATTTGCTTGCTTTCCACCAGTCAAGATTGCACCGCCTTCTGTTTTTGCGAGGTCGATGTACGACATTATCTTGTCAAAATGTGGCTTAGAGACGATAGCACCGACATTGGTATCCGGTTCAAGCGGATCGCCGACTTTGAGCAAAGACACCCTCGAAAGAAAATCGCCTTTGAACTGTTCGTACATCGGCCGTTCGACAAATATCCGCGAGCCGCACAAACAGATCTCGCCCTGATTTGAGAACGACGAGCGGATAGTGGTTGCCAGCATTTCTTCGTAGTTGCAGTCGGCGAAAATGATGTTCGGATTTTTACCGCCCAGTTCAAGAGAGAGCTTCTTGAACATCGGAGCGGCAACGCGCGCAATCTCCTCACCCGTTTTTGTGCCGCCGGTAAACGAGATTGCCTTGATGTCTTTGTGTGCCGACATCGCCGAGCCCACCTTTGGCCCGGTGCCGTGAACGATGTTCAAAACGCCAGGCGGCAGACCGACCTCGATGCAGAGTTTCGAGAGCAAATACGCTGTCATCGGCGTCACTTCTGACGGTTTTGCAACAACCGTGCATCCCGCGGCAATCGCCGGTGCGATCTTCCACGTAAAAAGATAAAGCGGCAAATTCCAGGGCGAAATGCAGCCAACAACCCCGAGCGGCTGCCTCAGAGTGTAGTTGATCGCATTCAAACCGACGCTGTCGTGGGATTCATTCTCGGTGTGCATCGCCGCTGTCGCGTAAAATTTGAAATTCGCGACCGCCCGCGGGATATCGACGGTGCGCGCTAAGCTGACCGGCTTGCCCTGATCAATGCTCTCGGCCAACGCCAGCGGTTCCAGATCACGCTCGATCAGGGCGACCAGCCTCATCAAAATGTCGTGCCTCGCCTCTGCGGAGGTCGTTGACCACGCCGGAAATGCTGCATTTGCGGACTCGACGGCCAAGTGCACGTCACGATCGTCGGAATCGGCTATCAACGAATATACCTGGCCGATTGACGGATCGTAGTTGTCGAGATATTCGCCGGATGCCGGCTGCACTATTTCTCCGCCGATGTAATTATCGATCTTTATCATCTATACTTTTGCAAATGTGAGTCCCGTTTGTCCCTGATACTTTCCGCCGCGGTCCTTATACGAAACGGCGCAGTCTTCGTCCGATTCGAAAAACAGGATCTGCCCGATTCCCTCATTTACATACACGCGGAGCGGCAGGTTTGCCAAATTCGCGATCTCAACGACAAGGCGGCCCGTCCAACCGGCTTCGAGCGGCGTAGTATTTACCAACAATCCGGCACGAGCGTAGGTTGATTTTCCGAGCGCGATGCCCGTAACATTTCGCGGCATTTTAAACGTCTCAACGGTCACGCCGAGGCCGTAATGATGCGGCGGTAAAAGGTAGTACTTCGCTCCGTCATCCGCTGTGTTTAACTCGGGCTCGATGAGAGAATATTGTTCGTCAAATCGTTTCGGGTCGATCTCTTTGCCGTGAACGGACGAGAAAATGCGAAAACCGTCGTCCGCAAGCCGCATATCGTAACCGTAGCTCGAACAACCCGCAGAAATGATTCGCTTGCCGTCAACTTCGCGTACAAGCTCCGCCAGAAACGGTTCGATCATCTGCTGCTCCTCGGCCATTTTCCGGAGCCAAATATCCGATTTGATAGTCATAAAAAAGGTGATAAACGAGAGTAGTTTATCACCTTCTATTTGCAAAATTCGAATCGGTCCAGCTCAAAGCGGCGGCACCAGCGGTTCTATCTTTATTTTTCCGTCACCGACTGTAAACTTAAGCCTCGGGCCGCCCGGCCCTGCCTTCGCAATGATCGATTTATCGGTAAACGGCACCTTTCGGTCGCGCGGTTTTAGATCTGGAAGCGCATTTTCGATCGAACCGGTGTGAAGTATCGTGGCGTCGATCTCGGCGCTCATATTCGATGGCAATCGCACTTTCAGATTACCCGTGGCAACCTGAATATTTGCCGCCCGTCCGCGCCAGCCTAGCACGCCGAGAGCCAGATCAACCGTCCCACTGCCGGCCGTCATCGTCAGCTCGCCGGCAATAACGTCGATCTTTGCGTTTGTCTCGAGGAAATTGATGCGCATCGAGCCTTCGACGCCGTTTATCGAAAGGTCGCCCTTGCCGCCGTCTATCTCGAGATCGCAATAATGCGGAACGCTGATCACATAATCGACCCGGAACGGCATATCGGCCAGATTCTTAGGGAATCCTTTTGGTAACTTCTTCAACCCAAACTTGTTATGCCCGCCGACAGTGATGATGCTTGCGCGAATCGCGCTGTCGTCGGTCACAAACCCTGTTCCCTCGGCCAGCCTATTCAGGTCACTCTCGTTTTGCGCCTGAATTTTTATCTCAGCCGTAATTTCGATCTCGTTTTTTCCCGTGCCAATAACTCGGATCGAGCCATTTGGAGCACCAGTGATCGTTAAAGTCCCGCCGGCTCTAAAATCGAATTTGTCCGTTTTTACGATCGTGCGAGCCAGCAGAGGTGGCGTTTGGGCAAACATCGCGGTCGAAAATACCGCGAGGCAAATAATTAAAAGCAGTATAATTCGATTTTTCATCTTAAATTGTTCGGCGAGTAAGTGAGGACGCGCTAATCTTACGATTTTGACTGGTGCGGGTCAATAAAAATAAGGGCCGGAACTAGCGAATGTAAAAATTGATACGGCCACGTTGGTTTGTCACGTTGATCGATGCGCTGCCATCGCCGCAACGGCCAACGACACGCCGCCCATCACCCAAAAAAGTCAGATTTGAGTTTGCACACGAACCGATCGCGATGCTTCGCGTCGACGGTGCCGTCGCGACAACGCGGAACGACGAATTGAACGGAATTCGCAGACTGATGTTGCCGTTCATCGACGAAAAACGGTAAATCCCGTCCGCTTGTATCTCGCCGTCAAAGAAAATGTCCCCGATCCCATTCTCAGCCGCAACCATTGTCGAGCCAATGTTCGTTAGCGTTATATCACCCTCGCTTGAAATGTGGGCGCGCACGAGCCCGCTGCGAACGTTGCTCACACTGAGATTGCCAACCCTCGTTTCGATGTCTACCAAAGCGTTGTAAGGAACCCGGATAAGGAAATTCACATTGCCAACATCGTTGCGGCCCTGGTTATCGCGAACGAGGTTGATCTCGATCGTTCCGCTCAGATTTTGCGGGAGAATATTTGCCGACGGCGACTCAAGGATGGCAGTGATGTTTACCTCGGCACGATTCCAGCCCTCGACGGTGACGGTTCCTGTGCGGTTCCGCAGATTAAGGCGTACATTCTGGCCCGTGGGATAGCTACGCGAAAATTTCTTTTGCGCCGCGACATCATCTAGAAACAGCGCAAAGAAAAAAACTACGCTCAAGAGTATCGTAGTTTTCGCGCGCCCCGATGGGCCAAAACGATTATTCGATCGAAAGATCATTACCAAAAACTAAAGGTCAGAAAAATCACGAAGCAGATTCATCTTTTCATTCAGCACCGAATCGAGCATTTCGCCGGACAGTTCGTCGTCGGGATCCTGGTCGAGGATCATCGTATATTCATTCACCGCTTGTTCGATAACCATTAAATTCCGGTCAAAAGCGTCGCGAGTCGCGCGATCCCACTGCATTCGGCGAGTTTGCACACGAGCGTTCCAATAATCGATAGCCGCGATCTGTTCCTTAAGCCGACGGTCGCGGTCCTGCTGCGGCGTTTCGATCAATCCGATCTTGCCTAAAACCTTTTCAAATGTCGTCTGCGTCGCTGTCGAACGTGTCGTAAAATCAACCGCCGACGGCTGCATATAGTTCCTGAACGCGACGACTGTGAGCAGCGAGCTTATCACGGCGATACCAATTACGAAGGCCGCCATCTGCGAAAAGGAAAGTCGCCAAAATCGTCCACGGGGATTCTCGACCGGTGGCGGCTCAGGTTTCACTTCGCTTTCGATAATGTTATTGATCCGGCACCAGAGGGCTTTTGAATTTGGCGGAACGAGATTAGCCGGCGATTCCGTAACGCAAACGTCGAGAATCGACGCGAGATCTTCGTGAACCCGTGCGCAATCCGAGCAGGCAGCGAGATGCATACCGACTGTCGCCGCCTGAGATTCCTCAAGCTCGTTGTCGATAAAATCGCTGATCAGATTTTTACACTCGTCGCAATTCATTTTCCAATGCAAATATAAGCGGTTTGCTTCTGTTTGATAGATTACTTTCAGCCCTTTAGAGTTGCCTTGTGAGGCCTATATTTTTCAGAAGATCACAATAAAAATCGACAAAAAAAACACGAACAACGATTTACTTTGTTCGTGTCTCTTAAATTTAATTTATGATCTAATCCTGCCGCTTGACCAAGAGCCCTCGCAGCTTGAGTCTCGCCTTATGTAGCTGCGATTTTGACGTCCCGACCGAGATGCCCATTATCCTCGCGACCTCTTCGTGCTCAAAGCCCTCGACGTCGTGCAAAACAAATACATTTCGGTACCCATTCGGCAGTTGGGCAATTGCGTTTTTTAGAGCGATGCGGTCAACGACCTGCATTTTGTTAGGATTCGAAGTGCCGCGAACCATCTGTTCCGGCATCTCGCCATCCTCGCTGGTGCGCTCGTTCTTTACGCTTCGCCGACGAAAATGCATCAAGACTTGATTGACCGTCAGCCTGTGCAGCCAAGTCGAGAACGCCGAATCGCCGCGAAAGCTGCCGATCTTGCGGAAAAGCTGGATAAATGCTTCTTGAGTGAGATCTTCGGCCTCGGTCTGACTGTTCGTCATCCGAAGGCAGAGGCTGTACGTGCGGCGGTGATAGCGCTGATATATCAGCTCAAACGCCGCAAGGTTGCCCGCCGACGCCATTCGACAAAGGTCGATATCGGGTGCCGCCGGGTCAGGCGTCTGCACGCTTATCGCCGGCGGAGCCTGCATCTCCGATGATTCGGTAGCGGCTCCAACCCCAAATACGATGTCCCGTGCGATCGCCGCCGAGTGTTGGTCCATTGTCACTCCTAATCGGTCACTGGCTGATTGTAGAACTTCGTCGTTGGCTATGATGAACGGCCTCCAAAAATGGGTTGCTTAACGTACCCCAAGATTTTACCCTCTAAATCCGAAAAGGTAAAGAAAATTATGCCGATCGTCTAGTTTGGTAGTGTCCTATAGGACACTACCCCTAGGTTTCAGGATCGGCTATAAAATCAATGCCCGTCAGCTCGTCCGAAACCTGGATCACTCTCGGCGTGAACTGATACTGTTTCGACGTGACCGCGATGACATATGTCTGTCCCGCGGCGACGTTTACAAAGCGGTAATAGCCGAACGAGCTCGTCATTGCATAGACGATATTTCCGCCGCTGTCCGTTAATGTGACGCGCGCTTTGGATACGCCGCGACCCTCGGATGTCAGTACGCGTCCCGAGACCCCTACATTCGCCGCTGTGGGCCCCATCACGGTCAGCGTCACGGTTCCATTAGCGTTGTTATAAGCTACGTTCCAGGTAAGCGGCGCGATATTTGGAAGATTTGTAATGGCGAAAGTTCCCGTGGACGTAGCGGCGTCAAGGATAACGAAAGAGTTCCCAGGAGCAGGTGTGAAACCGTTCGTCAGGGTCACATTGAGCGTGCCGCCCATGGTTGCCGCTCCTGAAACCAATAACTGGTCGTGGCCGGTGGGATTAACTCCCGCGCCGCCCGTACCGCCGATCTCAATCGCCAAAATTCCCGGGTTTGCATATGTGCCGGTAATGTTCAGAATACCCGGCGAAAGTCCCGGCGCAAGTGATCCCGCATTGGAAAAATTGTTGATGATCGTTCCATTGCCGTTGATCGTGCCGTTATTGGTGAGTGTACCGCTGACGGTGAGCGTGCTGTTCACGGTCAAAGTGCGGCCAGAGGCCACAGACAAACTGGTCAGGCTGGTGGCTCCGCTGATGGTCGGCTGATTAGTTGCACCTGTCGGAATGATGGCGGTGTCGCCTGAGCCCGGCGCCAGGCCGGTGTCCCAATTGCCGTTGGTAGCAAAGGCGGTGCTGGACGCGCCGGTCCATGTAACCGTTCCGACGACATGCGGGGCATTGGCCGAAGCGGGGCTTGCATTAAAATTGGTATCGCCCTGATAGGTGGCCGTGATATTGCGGCTGCCGGCCGTGTTCATCGGACCGGTACACTGTCCCGCTGCTACCGTTGCGGTACAAATCGTTACGCCGTCCGAAACAACCACGTTACCCGTCGGAGTGCCGGCGCCCGGTGAGGTCACGGCCACGCTATAAGTTACGGTGACATTTTGTCCCACATTCGACGGGTCGGGCGTATCCGCAGTGATCGAAGCCGTAGTGTCGGCTTTGTTGACCAGATGCCCAGTAGTGTTGTTGCTGGTGAGGAAGTTGCCGTCGCCGCTGTATGTAAAGGTCAGTGTCTTAGCTCCGGCGGTTGTGCTCGTCAAAGCGCAACTCGTTGCCGGCAGTGTCGCGATGCACGATCCTCCCGTCCCGTCCGCAACCGTCACGGTGCCGGTCGGCGTCCCGGCGCCGGGTGCCGTGACATTGAGCGTAAAACCGGCCGTGTAACTCTGCCCGGTGACAGATGGATCGGGTGAATCCGTCAGGCTTGTCAGCGTCGTGCTCGCTTTGCCGACCGTAACGGTGTTGCTCGTAGCGTCGTTGTTGCCTTCGTTGCTTTCGACTATCAAAGTACCTGAGTCGATCCGCGCGATGCCGGCTGCACGAGGATTGACGTTTGTTGCCGGAGCAGTTCCGGTCGCTGTGAATGTCACAGTGAACGAAGCCGCCGGTGTGAGAGTTACACCTGCGACAGCGGCTGTGCAAGTCAAATTGCTGCTGGCAATGCTGCAGCTCACGTTGGCATTGTTTGAACTCGGCGAACCATAAGTAACATTGCTGTTTGGCAGATTGTCAGTCAAGATCGTCTGCCCGTTCGTGAAAACGGCGTTGGCGTTGCCGCCGTTCGTGACGGTCAGCGTCCAGGTCCATGCCTGTCCGACAACTGCGCTGTTTGTGACGTTGTTTCCTTTCGTCATCGTCAAATCGGCGCATTGAACGGTCACTGGCGCGTTGACGGTTTGACTGTCTACGACCGCATCCGCGCCGCCAGCTCCGCAACTGGCGCTGACGACCCCCGCCGTGAAGGTCGCCGTCGCCTGGCCATTCACTAACTGCGTGCCGGCGCCAGACAGAGTTCCTCTCGTCGCGTTGTTAAAAGTTACGGTGAAAGGCGCCAAGCCGTTAAGCAGGCAGCTTGCTCCAGGACAGTTTGGTAGCGGTCCACCCGCGTTTCTGCCATATATGTCCGCCGTCAAGGTGCTATTTCCACCAAGCAACACGGCTGATGGTGAACCTGTATGTCGCAACTGCAGCCACGGGCTGGTAGTCAGCGATCCGCCGCCCGCGACATCGCCACCCGCCCTATCGCACGGAGCTCCGCCGGGACCGGCGTTGCAACCCCACCAGTTATTATCGGCGTTCACACTGCCCGATGATTCGACAAAATGAAGGGCATTCGACGCGGCACCCGCTACGGCAGTATTACCCACGAACCGATTGTAATGGATCTGGAGAATAGAAAGGGCAGGACCATTATTTGCCGAGATAGCACCACCAACCCCGTCGGTGGTGTTGTTAATAAATGTATTATTAGTAATCGTGGCATTAAAAGGAGTCACGCCACCCTGTCCTGCAACAGCTAATGCTCCTCCATTCGAAGTGCCGGCACCGGGCTGGTTCACAGAATTCCCTGTAAAAGTAGAATTGGTTACACTCAGGGTACCATAGCCGGTACCTAGTGACCCGCTGTTTATTAAAAAAAGAATGGCACCTCCATCTGCATCATTACTTACATTATTGGTGAATGTGCAATTGTTAACGGTAAGATTGCCTCTAGGATCGATTTTAACCGCCGCACCACCACCATTGCCTGCAGGAGTAGTATTATTTACAAATGCACAATTAGTTAACGTAAGGGATTCCGCTGTGCCACCCCCTGCATAAATGGCTCCTCCTCCATAAAAATCTGTAGTAAGATAACCGTTTTGAAATGTAACGCCCGAGATACTTATTACCGGACTGTTTGTGGTTCCGACAGGATTAATAAGAAGAAAGCGATCCCTGTTTGCATCATTCACCATATTAATGATGGTGTTTGCCGGACCGTTTCCATTAATAGTTATATTCTGTGGAGTGTTACCAATAACTATTTGGCTTTTCGGTGCCTTTGACAGATTGTATGTTCCGGTCGACAACGTAACGGTATGAGGTCCTCCTGTCACTCCCATGTTATCTGCTGCCATTAGCGCAGACCGCAGAGAGATAGTTGCCCCGCCATTAATCGCGCCGGTAGCATTATTCAGCGTCGTAATCACCGGATCAGTAAATGTGTTTGGCACATAAACATTTGCAAACGCAGGTACAGACAGCAGGGTAACAACAAAAAGAAATAAAAGAGGCTTAACACTCTGGCTACGCATTACGTGAAATGACATGATAACCCTTACTCCTCAATAGACTGGTGGGAAGACACACTTTGCTCGTTTGAGCGACAAAACCGATTTCCGAAGTGTAGTACGAAACCGCTGGCGGGTCAATGGAAATTAGGCGTCGCTCCTTAAACACCAAAAAAAGGAAATTCAAGGCGCGTCACGTATCGGATGAGGGACGACAAGGTCTGAAGTTCGTCCGCCAATGATATTAAGATAGGCTGCTTTTAGAAATTCTGGCTTGGTTCGAAGCTATATAGGATCGCGGCGAGTTCGCCACGCACCCCGACGTCATCGACACTGCGGACTTCGTCGGCGAGAGAAGTGGCGACCATCGTGAGCTCAAATCCGTTGCGAACGCCAGGCCTTGCCGCAGGGATAAACAGACGGCGTCCCCAGACAATAAGCTTTTCGCCAGTTGCAGACGTGCCGCCCGCCTGGAACTTGACCTCATATGCACGCCAATCGCCGTTGACCTTGATCGCGCCCTCCGAAACCGTCTGATAGCCGGGCAGAAGTTTTTTCAGGGTATCGTTCGTCTCCTTGACCATCTGCGGGAATTTGTCGGCATCGTCTGCAAAGGTGCCCTTGCTTGGGTAGTAGCTGATGAGCATCTGCTCTTTCAGGCGGTCGTCGGGGGTCGATCGCGAGATATCCAAAAATTTTCCTCGTGCGTTGGCCGATTGGCTCGCCTGCGGGTCGTTTATCTTCCAATCTTTTGGATAATACAGTGTAAATCCAACGAAATTACGAAGCAGATCGCCTTTCAGATTTTGCTTGCTGTTCTGGTAAAAATTCGTATCCGGCGGCTGTGGTATTTTTCGGGTCGACGGCGGAACCTCGATATCCGACGTAACAGCCGGTTTGTCGGGAACATAATCGGATTTAACTGCGCCCTGATCGACCTGCGACACCAAATTGGGCTCGATCGGGTTATTTACGACGTAGTACCAGCCGAATCCAAACAGAGCGAACAAGGCGAGGATACCCGCACCCGCATAGACTTTGAACCGCGATGTTTCGACCTGTGGCGGCTCGGGCGAGCGATCTTTCCACGCCGGTTCGTCCGTAAGGACAACCTCTTTTTCAGCTGCCGGCTCAACCGCAGGGACGTCACGCATTGCAACTGGCGGGATACTCGTCTTGATCTCGGCAACCTCGACGGGCGGTTTACTTTTAATAACCGGATCCGGACTTGCTTTCGCCTTTGCACGAACTGAATTGGTTAGAGCGTTAAAAAACGCGTCGCCAAAATCCCTTGCCTGAGCATATCGGGCATCGGCGTTAAACGACAGAGCCTTGCCGAGGATCTCATCAATTATCAGCGGCAATTCCAGCCGGTGGCTCGTCGGTTTCGCTGTTAGGCCGCTGCGCTGTGATCTAAGGATCTCCTTGGGGCTTGACCCGGCAAACGGCTTACTATCAGTCAACATTTCGTAAGCAATTACGCCAAGTGCGTAAATGTCGCTCGCTACGGTCGAAACGCGTCCGTCGAGCACCTCAGGCGCTCTGTAGGCAATATTTCCGGCATTTGGATCGCCGTTTGAGGCTCCAAAATTAACGATCTTTGTCTGTTCTACCTCGCCGTCGGAGGTGTCGATGATAATGTTCTCCGGCCGAAGATCACGATGGAGAATTCCGTACTGATGAGCCTCACTAAGGCCAAGGGCGGCCTGACGGACGACCCGCGCCGCCCTCAGCGAATTGAATGGCCCATTGATCTTTAATATATCGCGGACCGACAGCGCATCGACATATTCTGTGATCAGAAAATTGGTACCGTCCGTAAACTGTCCCGAATCGATATGGCGGGCGATGTTTGGATGGCTAAAATGCGAGAGCGAGACGCGCTCCTCCGAGAGAAGGCTCTCAACGATTTCATCAGGTTCGCCCGCGAGCAGGATCCGTACAAGAACCTTTTTGTCCTCGACGATCTTGTCGACCGCTAAATAAGCGTAGCCAGACTCGTCACCGCCCAAGAATTCGGTGACGCGATAACGGCCTTTGACGGTGCGCCCGACAAAAGCCTCGGGATCGGTCTCGCTAAAATCGGCCGGAAGTCCGGACGCACGATCCGCGTCACCAAGATCGACGTGTCCGGCCGGTATCTCATAGGGCTTAATTTTCCGGGTGGCTGGTTTAGCTTCGGACCGATTGTTTTCCGAGCGTTTGAGCAACTCTGCCTCGGCGACAAGATCGGGCTCGCTGTCGGAAAGTTCGAAATAAAATGCTGAATCGTCTAATTGTGTTTGGGCGTCGCCTGCGATCGCAGGACGGCTAGCTTCAGTAACGACGAAACGTGGAACCTCAGGGAGCAATTCGTCCGATTCGCTCGACATTCCAAGTTTGGGAATTAGATTTGAAAAAATTCCGAGTTCCGATTGTTTGTCATCGAGACGGGCCGATTCCGAAACTAAACGCGATCCGTCGGTCGGGCAAAACCTTCGCGAGCCATCCTCAAATCTTTCTTTACACTTAGGACAATACATTTCACGGGTCACCGATCTAAATAGCATTACAACGTGCGGCCACTGACATATTCTTAGACCAAAAACGCTTAATGCGGAGCACTTTTCAATAACCCGGCGAAAACAGCACGATCTGTAGACGTCTTAGGTTTAGTTTCGACGAGCCGATGCAAGCTTACCGGCCACAGACTCATTGCCAGAATCAAGTGTCAGGGCCTGTTTGTAAGCGCGTTCGGCGTTGTCGCGTTTCGACGTTTTCATATAAAGGTCGCCGACCAATTCGACCTGTTCGGAAAAACGGGGCCTATCCGACGCAGAAACAAACCTGATTCCCTGCAACAATATGTTCTCCGCCAGCTCGCACTTGCCTTGCATTAAGTACATTGAGCCGAGCTGACTCGTAGCGGCAAACCCGTTCGGACTGACCTCAAGATTCTTCTTAAAAATGCGCTCGGCTTCGGCATAATTACCGCGGATAGCTTGAGCCCGGCCAAACATCAGCAAGGCCGCCGGATTTTTCGGATCGTCTTGGAGAGCAGACTTTAATAGCGGTTCGGACTCCGCAAATCGCTGCTCCGACTGCATTATTTCGGCCACCAGAACTTTTGCTCCGACGTCCGTCGCACGTTCAAGCGCGCTCTTGTATGCAACCGCCGATTCTTTTATCAGGCCGCGTCGTCGCAGCAGCCTGCCCAGATGGGCGTAGGACGGAGCAAACGACGGATCCAGTTGAATTGCCTTGCGATAGGCACTCTCTGTTTCGCTGCCGATCAGGCCGCCCAACTCGAGAGCAACCCCGAGTTGATCGTGGGCAAGCGAATTCGACGGAGCCAATTGAATAGCTCGGCGGGCGAGCTTTTCAGCCTCGTCGTACCTGTCGGATAATTTCGGCGTTGAAATTGGCTGCGTAAGGACATAACTCAGGGCGATGTGAGCCGTCGCATCGTTCGGATCGATCTTTATGGCGGCGCGATATGCGCTCTCGGCGTCGTCCCATCGCTGTTGGTCGCTGTAAACGTTACCGAGGCCATAGATAGCCCGCGAGTCCGTCGGTTTCACATTCTGCGCCCGCTTATAAGCCGCCTCTGCGGTACGATAATTCCTCTCGTCACGGGCGGCGTTACCGCTATCGATTAATTCAACAAAAAGCTTGTCTGCGGCCGTTCCGGTTGCCATTGAAGATTCTGTCGGGCGACCAACCGTGATCTCTACCTTAGAGGACCGCGCCGGACTATACTCAGTAAATTTCGGCTCTACCGCCGCGGCAGCGTCGCTGGGCGGGCTGCCGGCTTTTTCAACTTTTCGCGAGGCTGTATTCTTTTTCTTTACGTTCCGGACGGACACCTTAGCTTTCGAAACCGAGTGCCTGGCTTTTGTCGACACCTTTTTCGCAGACGTGGACGGACTGCTCGCTGGTTTTGTTTCACCAAACAGTTTATTGCTGCTGCCGAGATCCTGGCCCGACGCGCATATCGAAAGTAGCATCAGGAAAACCCCTAAACTCAAGACTCTAAACTTCCTAGCCATAAAAACTCCGGACACCAATGTTTATTTTTCGGCAACCAGCCGAAAACCCAATTCCTTGTCACGCTTGCTGCCTTCGACCTCAGCTCTAAACGTCGATGTTATGCTCAATTCACCTGCCGATTTACTTAAAGCCGCTCCACCGCGAATCATATAATGCGGTTCTTTTGTCTCAAGGACCTTGCCACCACTGCCGGGATAGAGATTCGCCTTCGATCCGGTCCATTCAAAAACGTTCCCGATCAGGTCCAACACTCCCCAATCATTAGGGCACGATCTGGTCCCTACCGATTCGGGTTCCGTGTTTCCTTTCTCAATAACGGCACAGTTCGGCTTAAGCGTATCTCCCCACGGATAGAGGTTATTCTTGTTGCCGTTTCGAGCTGCATATTCCCATTCTGCCTCGGTCGGCAGCCTGTATTTGAGACCATCGCGTTTAGATCGCCACTCAGCAAAAACCTTTATATCGTCAATGTTCACAAATCTCACCGGCATATTTTCCTGCTTGGCGATCGGCTTTTCATTCACCCAGTGAGCAAGGAATTGATCCGCCATAGCCGGTTTATATTCTGTTTCGCCCATAAAAGCCTGAAACTCAGCATTCGTGACCTCAGTCTTGTCCATCTTAAAAGACGGAACCGTGACTTGATTTGCCGGACGCTCATTCTCGCGGCCGTTATTGCGGCCCATCATAAATGTTCCACCCGGAATATCGGCCAAGTCGGCCGTGAGCTTCGTCGGGGTCGCGCCACCGGGCGTCGGCGTTATCGTCACCCAATTACCGGCCGGAGGTTGCCCGCCGCCAAACAAACCGAGCATATAAGCGGCCCCGATACCAATAACTCCAATCAGAAAGAGTGCGAATAATCCGCCGATTCCCAAAATTAACGGCGATACAATAGACTTCCTTTTGGGCGGCACCGTATCGACAGAAACATTAAACCTACTTGGCCCCCATTGCTGCTGTACGGTCTGAGCCATTTCGTCCGTCGGCTTGTGCCCGGCGCCTGAGGTCGAATCCTGCGTTACCGGCACAGCGACGTCGGGCTTTGGAATTGCAGTCTTCGAATCGAACGCCGCAGTCCTGAGCTCCGCAACGACTTCCTGAGGCTTTCCATCACAGACAACGTCACCAAGCCAGTCCTGAAAGCCGTCGTGACTTATACGAAGGTGGTGATTGCCGCTCTGAATGCCTTCGAGGGTGAGAAGGCCGTCATCCCTGGTCTGGCCAACGGCAGTATTGTCGACATAGACGCTCGATTTTGGCGGATTCGAGGTGATTTTAAGCGACGACACCGGCAGAGACCGCCCGGACGTCGAGTGAATAAATTGCGAACCCGGATGTATTGCATCACGCAATTCTTCGACAAACATCTCAACCGACGCCGTTCGCCTGCTTGGATCTTTTTGCAGGGTGTGGAGAACCGCGGTTTCGAGCTCTGGCGAAACGTCTATGCCAACATCCGCAAATGTCGGCGGCGGATCGCTAATGTGTTTCTTCATTATGGCCGGAATCGACGACCCTTTGAACGGCACATCGCCGGCGAGCATCTGGAAAAGCATCACGCCGAGCGAATAAATATCAGCCCGTGAATCCGGCTCTTCGTCGGCCCACTGCTCCGGCGCCATGTAATACGGCGAACCCATCAACCCCGTCGTTTGCGCCTGGATAAACGAACCCAACAATTCGCCGGATTTGATCTTTGCAAGACCAAAATCAAGGATCTTTACGGCCTGTGAGAGATTTGGCTTGTCGTTGCAGATCATTACATTCAGGGGCTTTAGGTCTCGGTGAACAATTCCCTGGTGATGAGCCGCACCGACGCCCGCGCAAATCGCGGCCATTAGATCAAACGCTTTATCGGCTGAAAGCGACTTTTCGCGCCCGAGCAGATCGTGCAGTGATTCGCCCTCAACATATTCCATTACGAGAAAAGGGAGAGTGCCGTCCAGTACGCCATAATCCGTGACGCTAACCACGTTTTGGTGACGAATGGCCGCGGCCGCTAACGCTTCCTGCCTAAACCTCGTCACAAGCTGGGGGTCGTTGCCGACAAGGTCGGGTAAAATGACTTTGATGGCGAGTTGGGTTTTTAGATAAGCATGGCGAGCCTTGTAAACGATGCCCATACCGCCTTGACCGAGACGGCATTCGAGATGGTATTTACCTTCCAAAACGGGCTCGCCGCCAATTGTATGCACCGTCGGCATCCCATCAGTAGGACAGGTGACAACAGTGTCGGCGAAACAGTTTTTACAAACCTGACATTCCCTCATTTAGGTTTTGTCCTTATCGATAGACCAAAACAACTAAGCCAAACGCGGATATTAGATGTTTCGCAGCCGGCAAAAGGTAGCAAATAGGTACGATTTGATTTTAGTTTTTTTGCAATTTTCAAGCAAGGTTAAAAGAATAAGCCCAATCGCCGCACATACTCGCTGCTAATACAAAACACTATCTACGTCCAAACTTCAGTTTTTGATCACAATATTTACAAGACGTGCGGGAACGACGATGACGTTAAGGATCTGTTTGCCATCGGTGTACTCTTTCACTTTTTCGTCCGCAAGGGCCATAGTTTCGAGCTCTTCGTTTAAGGTTTCGGGAGACGCCAGCACCCGTGAACGCAGTTTCCCGTTGACCTGAACCGGTATTTCGATCTCATCTGCTTTTGCAAGCTCTTCGTTAAATTCGGGGAAACGTGCGCCGTTCGCCAACATTCCGTTTTGGTTGCCGACGATGACGCTGTACAGTTCTTCGGCCGTGTGCGGTGCGAACGGCGTTAGCATCAGCGTCAGCGCGGTCAACGCCTCTCGAACCGCGTAGATATCAGCATCCGAGGCATTATCAGGCTCTATCTCAAAGTCGCCGATTGCGTTCGACAGTTCCATCAACGCCGCAACCGGCGTGTTGAATTGCAAAGTCTCAAACGCATCGCCGACACGTTTTGTAGTTTGGTGCGTCTTTTGCCGCAGCCTCCGTGCGTTTGGAGTCCCGGCATCAGCCGGCCCGCCGCCTAAAGGCTGGACCTTTAGCGCGTCCTTCCATTTGTATACCTGCCTCCAAACACGCTGCAAAAATCGTACAGCTCCCTCAATTCCGGCCTCGTTCCAGACAAGTTCGTTCTCGATCGGTGCCGCAAAAAGTATGAATAAACGCGCGGCATCCGCACCGTAGATCTCGACCATCTCGTCGGGATCAACGCCGTTGCCTTTAGACTTCGACATTCGCTCGATTCCATATTTGAGCTGTTTGTCATTGGCAGAAACTGCGCCGGTGATCTTGCCTTTGGCGTCGCGGGTGACAGTGACATCGGCCGGATGATGGTAGATCCGTTTTCCGCTCTCATCGTCAAAAAAAGTCTCGCCGACCACCATTCCTTGTGTTAACAAACGGCTAAAAGGTTCGTAAAATGCGACAAGTCCCATTTCGCGCATCACCTTCGTCCAGAACCGCGCGTAGATCAGATGCATGACGGCGTGGTCGTCGCCGCCGATGTATTGATCGACCGGCGTCCAATATGCTGCGATCTTGGGATCGAATGGCAGGATCTCGTTTTTTGGATCCGTGTATCGAAAGAAATACCACGACGAATTAACAAACGTATCCATCGTGTCGGTTTCGCGTTTTGCCGGGCCGTCACAATTCGGACACGTGGTTTCGTAAAACTCAGGCACGCCGGCAAGTGGCGATTCGCCCGTGCCTGTTATCGAAGCGTTCTCGGGCAATGTAACCGGCAGATTTTCATACTTTTCCGGCACCGTACCACATTTATCGCAATAAACCATCGGAATCGGCGTGCCCCAAAAACGCTGCCGCGAAATACCCCAATCCCGAAGTCTGTATGTCGTCGCGGGCTCGCCAAAACCGTGCTTGACGGCGTATGCGGCCATCTCCTTCTTCGCCACCTCGCTCTTTTTCCCGTTCCAATCATCCGAGTGGACGAGCACACCGTATTCGCAAAGCGCAGTTTCAAGCGCGAGGGCCTGCATCATGTGATGTTCGTGCACGAGATGCGCCTCCGAGATAACCTGCCGGATCGGCAAGCCGAACCTTTTTGCGAATTCGAAATCTCGCTCATCGTGAGCGGGAACGGACATCACCGCGCCTGTGCCGTATTCCATCATCACGTAATTGCCGACCCAAACGGGCAATTCCTCTCGGCTAAACGGATTTATCGCTCTCAGGCCAGTGTCGATTCCGTCTTTTTCGATCTCGATCTCATGGTCGGCCGGTTTTGCATTCTCGGCACGGATGTAAGCGATCTTCGACGAAACCTCCGCCGCAAAATTATCAAGATTTGCCCGAATGATGGGATGCTCGGCGGCGAGCACGATCGCATTCGCGCCGTAAATCGTGTCAATTCTAGTAGTAAAAACGCGAACGCGCCCCTTTCCGTGACCGCTCGAGCTTGTCAAACCGTCAACGATCGGGCAATAGAACAACGAGTCGCCCGATGCTTTAACTTCAAATTCTACGTACGCGCCCTCGGAGCGCCCGATCCAGTCCTGCTGCCGCTTGAGCACGTTTTGGGGCCAGCCGGATTCGATCTCGGCCATATCGTCTAAAAGCCTGTCGGCATAAAACGTTGTCTTGAGAAACCATTGTTCCAGATCCTTTTTCGTGACCGGATTGCCGCAACGCCAGCACAAACCACCGCTCGCCTGCTCATTCGAGAGCGTCGCCTGATCGTGCGAGCACCAGTTGACCTGCGTCATCCGCTTGTAGGCGAGACCCATCTCGTACAATTTCAGAAAAAACCACTGGTCAAATTTGTAATAATCCGGTCGATGAGCAGCCATTTGCCGCCGCCAATCGTAGCTGATACCGAGCCGTTCCAATTGGCCCCGCATCGCAATGATATTTTCCTCGGTCCAGTCACGCGGATTTACGCCGCGCTTGACCGCAGCATCTTCCGCCGGCTGGCCAAACGAATCCCAACCGATCGGGTGCAGAACGTTAAAGCCTCGTAGCCGTTTGTACCAGGCCACGGCGTCGCCCGCCGAATAATTTCGGACATGGCCCATGTGCAAATTGCCGGACGGATAAGGAAGCATCTCAAGCTGGTAAAATTTAGGCTTACTTTCGTCGATCTCGGCATTAAAGGCGCCGCTCTCCGCCCACTTCGTCTGCCACTTTTGTTCTACTTTTTTTGCGAAATATTTCTCGTCCATATCTGCAAGTCCCAAAATCCCGGAGTCCAAACTTCTAAAATGGCTGACGCCGGTAAAAATAGTAAGTTTAGCGAATAAACAACAGTCTATCCACTTCTTGACGTTCTAATCCTGAAATTGAATTTGTTTGAGTATCGCCGCGTCGCTAAAAATTGTCTAACGAGCGGCTAAGTAAGGGCGAGGCTGTTCGAACGGAACCACATGGGCAAATTGTAAAATACCTTCGCGATTTTGTCTATTTTTTTTGGAACGCGCCGGAAATCGTGATATTCTAGTCGGCACCTAGAGAATTGGGGAGATTAATTTATAAAGGACTTAATGATTACTAAAAAAGTTTTGCAGACCGTCGAAACTTGATCTTCTGACCGACCGGTTCGACCGTCTGCCCTGAAAAACAGGAGGCAAGATGATGGTGAACCGAATAAAACCAAATAATTACGTCGAGCGCGACAGGCTAACCCGGCGAGACACGGTTGACGCAATAAATTACATTTCCGAATCCCGTACACCCGCACAATCTCAACCACGACAGCTCGACGATCTGATCATGTCACTGGCAAACGCTCACGAAAACAGGCGTGCTCGTCAGGTAACGGAATGGGAGAGTATGCGGAGGCACAATGTTCAGACGGCATCGTAAATAAATGCGGACAGACCGAGATCATTGGCAGCGAACCCGCCGAATCCTCCTGATTTCGGCTTGCTTCCTGCTCCTAACTGTCCCAAGCGCATTTGCGCAACCAAACCTGGACGATCTTAGAAACAGGATCACAAACGGTTCAGTCGAAGATAAACGCGATGCCCTCTTTGAGATCCGAAACCTTCGAACGGCCGAGGCTTCGCGGATCGCGATCCCGGCGCTCAATGATCTGAACGAACTCGTTCGCGCAACGGCGCCGTCATCACTCGTATTCCTCCCAAAACCTGAGGCCGCCAATTTGATCATCCCGCTTCTGAAAGATAAGGCCGCATTCGTGCGCAGCGAGGCTGCATATGCTCTTGGCGAGGCGGGCGACGATTTAGCAGCTCGGCCGCTTATACAGACGATGCAAAAAGACAGTAGCGATCCAGCGCGCTCGGCCGCTGCGGCTGCGCTTGGCAAGATCGGCGATGTTTTTGCGGCTGACGCTCTTTCGGCGATTCTCCAGAAAAAGCCGCGTGGTACAGACGAAAATCTTCGGAGGTCGGCCGCGCGCTCCATCGGTCAGATCGCACAGATCATCCGAACCGGAAAGAAACGCGTCGAAACACCACAAAATTTTTTGCCGGAGAAATACAAGGATAAAAAACCGGACGCTGAACCCGTTACCAATTCATTCCTGTCCTTCCGGAACGCCGTTCCAATTCTCATCAGTGTGCTTTTGAATCGAAAAGAAGTCGACGACGTGCGACGCGAAGCAGCATTCGCTCTCGGTGCGATCGGCGATATTTCAGCAAGGCCGGCACTTTCGGGTTATTTGAGCTCGCCGGATAATTATCTTGCCGAGATATGCCGTGAGGCGCTGCTAAAACTCGACGAGCCGAATTAATTTCTTCAAATTTCGCGGGAGATTTGGTTTAATTACTACATGCAGGGAATCAGCGCCGGGAAAACGGCCCCGACCGATCTTATCGGGTTTTACAATGAGGTTCGTGCCTACACCGAACGGCTATGCGAGCCTTTGGAAATTGAGGACTACGTTCCCCAGCCGTCAGTCGACGCATCTCCGCCGAAGTGGAACATTGCTCATACCACGTGGTTTTTTGAGGAGATGATCCTCAAAAAATACTCGCCAAATTACGAGGTTTTCGACGAACATTTCGGATTTCTTTTTAACAGCTACTACAACTCGATCGGTCAGAGAACCCAGCGCGACCACCGCGGCAGCCTCAGCCGGCCCACAGTTAAGCAGGTGGTTGCGTATCGAAAGTATGTCGACGGCAAAATGATCGAATTCCTGTCTGGAGAGATCTCCGCCGATGTTCGCGAACTGATCATTCTCGGTCTTAATCACGAGCAACAGCATCAGGAGCTTTTCCTGACCGACCTCAAATTCACTCTCAGCGTGCATCCGCTTTTTCCCGTATATCGAGAGGATTTCGCTCCCGTCGAACAAGCGGAATCTGGCACCGGCGATTTTATCGACATCGAGGGCGGAATACACGAGATCGGCTTTGAGGGCAAAGGATTTTGTTTTGACAACGAGCTCGCTCGGCACAAGGTGTATCTCGACGATTTCTCGATCTGCGATCGCCTCGTCACGAATGGGGAGTTCATCGAATTCATCGACGCAGGTGGCTACGCAGATTTTCGCCTGTGGCACTCCGAAGGCTGGGATTGGGTCAACCAGAACGAGGTCAAATCGCCGCTTTACTTGCACGAGCGTGCGGGCGGCTGGTGGCACTACACCCTCGCCGGATTACGAAAGCTGCCCAAGGGCGCACCCGTTTGTCATATCTCGTTTTATGAGGCTGCGGCTTACGCCGAATGGAAGGGTATGCGGCTCCCAACCGAGCCTGAGTGGGAAGTTGCAAGTGATCGTTTCGAATGGGGCAAGCGTTGGGAATGGACGAACAGTGCATACTTGCCGTATCCCGGCTTCACAAAACCTCTTGGCGCGGTTGGCGAATACAACGGCAAATTTATGGTCAACCAAATGATCCTGCGTGGCTCCTCGGTCGTCACGCCGCCCGGTCACAGCCGAAACACGTACAGAAACTTTTTTCACCCGCATTTGCGATGGCAATTTACGGGAATAAGATTGGCGAAATGAGGAATTGGCCACAGATAGACACCAATAAACACAGGACAGCAAATTCTGCTGCTTGATTTATCCCTGCCTTTATCTGTGTGTATCGGTGGCTAAATATCTTATGCAAAGCTCACATTCACCAGAACTAACCCAATTCGCCGAAGACGTCCGTCGCGGTCTTTCGTCAACACCAAAGGAACTCTCGTCCAAATATTTTTATGACGACGAAGGCACGAGGCTCTTTCAGGAGATAATGAAACTGCCCGAATATTACCTGACCGGCTGCGAATTTAAGATCTTCTCGACCCAAACTGACGAAATTTTAAGGGCCTTTGCAAACGGCGGCGGGTTTGACCTGATCGAGCTCGGCGCTGGCGATGGCACAAAAACCGCGGTTCTGGTCGATTATTTTCTCAAAAAGAATGTTGATATCTCGTACGCCCCGATCGACATTTCGCAGGAGGCTCTCGACGCCCTCTCCGAAAAGTTCTCCGCCGAATTTCCAACGCTCGCCATTGAGACACGTAACGGTGACTATTTTCAGATTCTGGAATCGTTAAAAGGCACCTCTGGCCGCCGCAAGATACTCCTTTTTCTCGGCTCTAACATCGGCAATTTCTCGCGAACGCAGTCAGTCGAGTTCTTCCGTCACCTGCGGGAGGTGATGAACCAGGACGATCTACTATTCATCGGTTTTGACCTTCAAAAGGACCCGCACGTCATCGCGAGCGCCTACGACGACTCGGCTGGTGTCACCGCGGCATTCAACCTGAATCTGCTGACGCGCATCAATCGCGAGCTCGGTGGCGATTTCGATCTTGAAAAATTTACACATTACGCCAACTATCGCCCGATCGAGGGCTCGGCCCGGTCGTTTCTGGTCAGCCGCGAGCGGCAAAACGTCCATATTGCTGCGCTCGAACGGTCCTTCGAGTTTGACGCGTGGGAAGCTGTTTTTATGGAAATTTCGCAAAAATACAGCCTTAGGATGATCGAAGATATGTCTCTCGAGAGCGGATTCGAGATCAAGCAGAATTTTTGCGACAGCCGGAATTACTATTGTGATTCCCTTTGGCGGCCAGCCGAAAAATGAACTTCACAATTCTCCGTTTCGACACGATCGATTCAACCAACAGCGAAGCGATGCGGGCAGCAAAGCTCGGCGCGGCCGAAGGACTGTGTGTAATCTCAGATCATCAAACGTCCGGACGCGGTCGGTATGGCCGAAAGTGGGTTTCAGACAAAGGAGCGGGACTTTATTTTAGTCTTGTTTTGCTCCCCAAACTTGACCCGCAATTTCTGCCGCTTATTACTCTTATGAGCGGCGTCGCGGCCTTTGACGCCCTAAAAGAGTTTGGCCTAAAACCCGATATTAAATGGGTAAACGATTTACTGGTCGGCGACAAAAAGATATGCGGCATACTCGCTGAGAGCGTCGAAACACCAACGGGGCTCGCCGTTGTTGTCGGCATCGGCATAAATATCACATCGCGAAATTTTCCCGTCGAGATCGCGGATTCGGCAACATCGCTCGAGTCAGAAACGGGCCGGCTCGTTTCGTCGGATGAACTCGCTGAGTCGCTAACCCGTTACTTATCTTATTTTTATGAAATATTGAATGGTGATCGCGGCAGCCGTGAAATTATTAAGCAGTGGCGAGAAAGATCAACCTTCTATAGCGGCAAGAGAGTTCGTGTAAATCTTGAGGGAGCAGCAATTGAGGGCGTGACAGACGGCCTCGAAGAAAACGGCGCGCTAAGAGTGAAGACAAATGACGGTTCGGTTAAAATCGTGCAGGCTGGTGATGTCGAGCGTCTAAGGCCAAATGACAAATGAAGAGACGCCTTTCGGAAATTCACCCGGCTATTTATCACACGCGAATCTGGCAAAAGCGTATGTTTCGCCAAATTGCCGACTTTGCGCGCGTCGGACGTTTTGCGGGTGAAAAACAAACGGACGACCTACGATTTACCTGCAAGAAACATCAGTCGCTTCTTAGACGGCGGCTTGGAGACTCGGACCCGCAGCTACAGGAAAACAAGGTCAAGAATTTACAAATAGCCTGTCCGACAATCGATGGTGTTTTGATAAAACCCGGGCAGACCTTCTCATTTTGGCGGCAGATCGGCGAAGCAACCGAAGATAAAGGATATTTTGAGGGAATGCAGCTTTCACGCGGCGAGGTCGTCCGTGGCGTTGGAGGCGGGCTGTGCCAGCTTGCAAATCTACTTTATTGGATGGCGCTGCACACGCCGCTCGAGGTCGTAGAGCGACATCATCATAGCTTCGACCCGTTCCCTGACGAGAACCGCGTTCTGCCATTCGGCAGCGGCGCTGGCGTATTTTACAACTACATTGACCTGCGTTTTTTCAACCCGACCGATCTTACATTGCAGGTAAGGGTGTGGCTGACAGACGAGCATCTTAAAGGCGCGATCTTCGCGAGCAGTGAGCCGCCGCACTCGTACCACGTATTCGAGAAGAATCACCGGTTCCTCGCCGAAAACGGTAAAACATTTCGCGAAAACGAGATCTGGCGTGAGGTCATCGATCGCAGAACGGGTAATCGCGTCGCCGAGGAAATGCTGGTCAAGAACTTTGCCGAGGTAAAATATGAATTGAGTTTTACGGCTGGAGAGTGTACTTTGTAAATACGCCGTACTTAAGGTTTTATGAATAACGAATTTGAATACGACCCGGATTGGGACCTCGACGAGGAATTTAACGAAGACCTGGCTGAATTTGACGGGTTCGACGATGAGCTCGATGAGGTCGCTGTTCGCACGGCCGTGATGCAAAAAGACAATATGATCGCTCTTTTGTGCATCAAGACAGCCTCAGTCGGGGCGGCAATTTGCCGCGTCGACCCGCGCGAAGATCATCCGGCCGTACAAATTTACGATGACGCAAATGCTGCGGTCGAATGGTTCACAAAAAGCTTACGGACAAGCAAAAATAACGGCTGGAACGTTGTATACGACGGACTACCTCTGCAGGGATAACCTGATCCGCTCATGCTGCTGGCAGTTGATATAGGCAATACTTCAACCAAGTTCGGTATTTTCGACGGTGAACATCTCCTTTCAAAATTTCTAATTTCAACTAATTCCGATGCAACGGCCGCACAGCTGAAATCCGCTGTTGGCCGCAATCTCGAGCTGCCGATCTCGCAGGCCATCGTCTGCTCGGTTGTGCCGAGATCTGAGGATTCGCTGACGGAATTTTTGCAAAATGAGTTTAGTGTTAAGCCCTTTTACGTGCGAAACGAATTAGATTTTGGCTTGAAGATCAGATACTCACCGCTTTCGTCGGCCGGAACGGATCGTCTGGTGAATTCGTTTGCTGCGGTGGAAAAGTACGGCACACCCTGCATCGTTTGCAGCTTTGGCACCGCCCTGACGATCGATGTCATTGATAGTGATCGCGTATTGCTCGGCGGCATCATCGCACCAGGTATGAAAACGATGTCAAGAGCGTTGCACCTCAACACAGCACTTCTGCCGGAGGTCGAGATAGAAAAACCGGAAAAGGTCATCAATTTTACCACCGAAGCAGCCATTCGATCGGGCATCTTCTACGGCTACGTTTCGATGGTGGAAGGGATAATCGAGAAGATCAAAAACGAAGTCGGCGGTAATCCCCAAGTCATTGCTACCGGCGGATTTGCGGCTTTGGTCGCCGAGAGTTCGGATAAAATTAATACAGTCGACGAAAACCTGTTGCTTGACGGCCTTCGGCATTTACACGATCGCATCAATCACACATAGGTCGGCAAAAATTTAGGCTTGCGGCGTGCCTTTGTCGCCTGTTCAAAAGCGAATGCGAGTTTGATCAGCGTCCCTTCGGTCCATGCCCTGCCAAAGAACGAAATGCCGATCGGCAGCTCACGGATGAACCCGGCGGGCACCGTAATGTTCGGGTAACCGGCGACGGCCGGCATCGACGAGCTGCCGACATAACCGCTGCCGCAATCGCCGTTTACCGTATCGATCATCCAGGTCGGCGCGTTAGACGGGCCGACGATCGCATCGAGCTTGTTCTTGTCGATTGCTTCATCTATGCCCTCTTCGCGTGCATATTTTCGGCACGTGGCAAGAGCGTCGCGGTATTCCTTGTCCGTCAAACGACCCTTTTTAGCCGACGATTCAAATATGCCTTGTTTGAAGTACTGCAGCTCCTTTGCGGCATTTTCGTTGTTAAATTTGATGAGGTCGTCAAGCGTTTTGTGCCGCGAACCACGATCGCTCAAATATCTTTCCAAACCGTCTTTGAACTCGTATTGGAGTACCAAAAACTCCGCATCGCCGAATTTGCGAAGATTCGGGAATTTGACATCGATGAGCACTGCGCCGGCACGCGTCATCGCATCGAGAGCCGCGTCCGTCACCTTGTCGACATCGGCGCGTCGCCCCCAATAATCTCGTGCGACCCCAATACGAGCACCTTTCAGGCCGTCAGCTTGGAGAAACGTTCGGTAATCGAGAAGGCTCTTGTTGTTGTCGTGCGTTGACGCCGCGTCACGCGAATCGATCCCGGCGATAGCCGTGAGCACGAACGCTGCATCCGAAACGGAACGGGTCATCGGCCCAGCCGTGTCTTGCGATTCGGCAATAGGAATGATCCCGCTTCGGGAAACAAGGCCGACCGTGGGTTTTAACCCGACAATTCCACAGATCGACGACGGGCAGACGATCGAACCGTCCGTCTCGGTGCCAATACCAACGGCGGCGAGGTTCGCTGAGATCGCTGCACCCGTCCCCGACGACGAGCCGCACGGATTGCGATCCAAAATGTATGGATTACGCGTTTGACCGCCGCGCCCCGACCAGCCGCTGATCGAGTCGTTGTCGCGGAAATTTGCCCACTCTGAGAGATTTGTTTTGCCGAGAATTACGGCACCTGCTTCCCGCATTCGCTCGACGATAAACGCGTCTTTCTTCGGTGTCGGAGCATCGACGAGTGCGAGGCTGCCGGCCGTCGTTTTCATCCTGTCGGCAGTGTCGATATTGTCTTTTATTACAACCGGAATTCCGTGCAGCGGGCCGCGCACCTTACCGGCCTTTCGCTCGGCGTCACATCTTGCGGCGATCTTCAACGCATCCGGATTTAGCTCGATTATCGCGTTAATTTTATTGCCAACCGTCGCTATCCGTTTGAGATAGCCCTGTGCGATCGTCTTCGCGGACGTCTGCCCGGACGCCATCGCGGCTTGTAACCCAGCAATCGTGGCCTCTTCAAGTCTAATCTCCGGCATCACCGCAAGCGATGTCTCGGGCCCAACGATCACTGCCGCACTGGCTGCGGCTGCCGCTCCAAGAAATTCTCTCCTTTTCATCGCAATTGTTCCCCCTTCGCTCTTTTCAAATTATTTTTCGCCTCTTCGAAATCTGGTTTGAGACGCAATGCAGCCTCAAATTGTTCAGCCGCCGAACCGTTCCGGGCTTTTCCCAATAATACCAGGCCAAAATAGTTATGAGCCTGAGCGTTGTTTGGGTCGGCCCGTGTTATTGATTCGATATGAGCCTGGGCCTCGTCGAAACGCTCTAGTTTTATCAGCGCAAATGTCAGATTCATCCTCGCATCGATATCTTCGGGTGTCAGGTATAGAATCCGCGTTAGGTTTTCGAAGGCCTTTTGGTAATTTTGCTGCTTGGAGTATGCGATAGCCAAGTTACGCAATGCAGGTATGAACATCGTCGGAGGATAGCTGGTGTCGCCGACCTTTGTCGCTCTTTCAAGCGTTGCTTCGGCCTCTGCGGTTTTGCCCTGTAACATTTGCGACAACGCGAGATTCGAATAGCTGCCGGCAACGCGCGGTGAGATCGAAACTGCCTTTGCAAAATCCAATTCGGCCTTGGCGTAGTCGCCCCTTCCAAAGTGGATCATGCCCATACCGTTTACTGCCGGGTAATAATCCGGCTGTATGTCAACCGAAGCCTGGCAAAACTGCTCAGCCTCATCGATTCTAGTTTCCGTTAGTAAATGACCACAAAGATTTTGAGCGATCAAGTAATTGTCTTTCGTGACCGCGAGTGTGTATCTGTACAGAGTCTCATTATCGGACCATTTACCTGCTTGTATGAAACTCAATGATGCCAAAATCACGACCACGATCGAAGCGACGGTAAAGAGAATTCGCCGATCTAGCCTCAGCGAGTCAGTGATCTCTGATACACCAAACACGACCATCATAAAGAGCCCGAAATACGGTAAATACGTATACCGGTCGGCCATCGCCTGTGCCCCAACCTGTACTAAGCCAATTACTGGAACCATAGTGCCGAGGAACCATAGCCAACCAACGAGAAGGTATTTTCTATTCTGAAATTGCCAAATACAGATTGCCGTAATTAAAAGAATAAAAGCCGTAGCCGCAACGACCTCGCCAAGATTGATCACCCTCTCATATGGATACCAAACAGCAAGTTTTACCGGCCAAAACGCCATTAAGACGTATTTCGCGTACGAGATAATAGAATTCTCTACCCGCAATTCAATCGGGAGCCGGTCCAGGGATTGGACCGCCCCGACCGATCGTTGTGCGATCACGGTCACAACGGCAGAAGCAATTGACAGCAACAAAAAAGGCCATTTTTCGACCAACAACCGGACATAATCTTTCGATTTGCCGTTACCGGATCGGCGTAGCGGCCAAATATCACAGAGGACGAGGACAAACGGTAGCGTGATAACCATTGGCTTCGCCAACAAGCCAATCGCAAAAAGCCCTAGGGCCGCGACGTAGTAGGTCGTCCACGGTTTGGCGCCGGCCCGGCACCAGCGAACATAACACCACATCGACGCGAACCAGAATACACCGCAAAGGACGTCCTTGCGTTCAGCGATCCACGCCACCGACTCGACGTGCGTCGGATGAACCAAAAATAAAGCCGCAACCGCGAAACTCTCCAATAATCTTCCGGTCATTCGCTCAAACACAAGATACGCGAGTACCCCGGTAAAGAGATGGAACATGACGTTCATTATGTGGTGGGGTCCCGGAAGCCCTCCCCAAAATTGCACGTCGAGTTCCAACGAGAGCCACGTTATAGGGTGCCAATTGCCCGTCTGAAAAGTCGTAAACGCCCACTTGATCGATTCCCAATTGAGGCCCGACAAGACCATTGAATTTTCGTAGACGTACAGGTTGTCGTCGAAATTGATAAATTGGAACGAGGACGTTTGCAAGTACACTATTAGCACCAAAACTGAGAGTGCAACTATAGCGAACAGATCGCGGTTTGTTTCAAGAAAGGTGTTCTTTTTCAAAGGCATGACTTGGTCAGATCAAGGTCAGGCTTTCGCTTGATTTTTGGGGCCTGGCTCGATCTCGTGGTAATAATCCGGAATTAGTTTAGTCTCACTCGAGCTGAAAAGTGCTGTCCGTAACCACCCCATCTTTTGGAGGCGGAAACGAAGCGACGTAACAACGACTCCTATCCCATATCTGACACTTCTTGCAAAGTTGATCGACGAAGCCTCAGCAAAGTAGCGCGTCGGGCAAGAGATCTCGCCCAGCCGGTGGCCGAAATAGACGACCTGCGCGAGCATTTCATTATCGAAAACAAAGTCGTCCGAGTTTTCATCGAGCGGCAAGCTCTCAATAACGCTTCTGCGAAACGCGCGAAATCCAGTGTGATATTCCGATAGTTTGTAATTAAGGAGAATATTCTGGACAAACGTGAGACAGCGATTTGCTATGAATTTGTATAGCGGCATTCCGCCGCGACGAGCTCCTTTCCCGAGAATTCGTGAGCCAATGATGACATCATATTCCCCATACGCGATCATCGATGCCATCGGGACGATCAATTTTGGGGAATACTGATAATCGGAATGTACCATAACAACAATGTCCGCTCCGCGGCGAAGTGCCTCCCGATAACAGGTTTTTTGATTGCGACCGTAACCAAAATTACGCTCGTGGACAAAAACCGTCAATCCCAGTTCGCCCGCCAAAGCGACCGTTTCGTCCGAACTGCCATCATCGACAAGCAATATCTCGTCAACGACGTCGCGCGGAATATCGTCAACAGTCCGCTCGAGCGTCCGGGCCGAGTTGAAAGCAGGCATTACGACAATAATCTTATTATTATTAAGCATAAATTAACTGTTGGTATTCGGAAACTGCATTATACCAAACATTGGCTTTCACTCGCTGCGGAAAACGACCACAATTGTACTCATCGTATATACTTAAATCGAATGGAACAGCTCAAGGCTGAAATCGCACCACCCAAATTGATCTCGGCGTTGCGTCGTTACAATCTCTTGCCCGCGATTGTCTTTCTTCCCACGCGGAGGCGGTGCGACGAGGCGGCGTCTGAAGTTGCGATGGATAAATCTCAAAAGGCCGACCCTGAACGCCTTGCAAAGCGACAGCAGATCTTTAACGAATTTGCTTTGGAATTTCCAGAAGTTCTCGATCACAAACACAGTAAGGTCATCGTACAGGCAGGCGTCGCGGCTCATCACGCCGGCCATATCCCGTCGTGGAAACTGCTTATCGAGAAGATGATGTCGGGCGGATTGCTCAACGCTTTGTTCGCCACATCGACCGTTGCAGCAGGCGTCGATTTTCCCGCACGGACGGTCGTGATTACGAACGCGGACACTCGCGGCAACGATGGCTGGCGGGCGTTGACAGCGAGTGAGTTGCAGCAGATGACGGGACGTGCCGGACGTCGCGGACGCGATAATGTCGGATTTGTCGTGCTTGCCCCGGGCCAATTTCAGAACCCCAAAAAGATTGCCGAGTTATTGGGCGCTAAGCCCGATCCGCTGGAGAGCCGCTTCCGTGCAACATACACGAGCTTACTCAATCTCCTCGATGCCTTTGGCAACTTCAAGCAAGTTCGTGAGATCGCCGAGAAGAGTTTCGCCTTTCGCGAGAGTCGCCGGCAGAGCGCCGACAGCCGTCACGAGGACGGTGCCGAGATGCTGAGTGACCGAATCTGGGAGCCGTTCGAACGCCGGGCCACGGTACTCGATCATTTCAAATATCTCGATTTCAGATCAGAGACCGTAACCGGAAGCGGTAAATGGCTTGCCGATCTGCGGATTGACCGGCCGCTGCTCGTAGGCGAGGCGCTGAAAAACGGAATCTTCGACCAACTTACGATCTCCGAGGCTGCCGGACTGATGGCATCGGTCGCATCAGACGCCGATCGCAGCTACGGCGAAATGCGTGCGACCCGCCGGATGACTAACATTCTCGCGAATTTTGAAGATATAGTCGTGGCCGTTTCGAATGTCGAATGGAAGAACAAAGTCGAACCAACCGAGGAGATCAATTACTCCGCCGCCGCTGCAGCCGAACGCTGGACGGCCGGAATGGATTGGGACGAACTAGTGGATCGGACAAAGGCCGAAGAGGGTGACCTTGTCAGATTGCTTTCGCGTACGGGCGAGGCTTTGCGTCAGCTCGCTAATCTCCGAGACTCGAATCCGACCGCCGCCGCAATCGCGCAAACAGCGTCCGAAGCAATCCTGCGGGAACCTATCCGCTGAGTCACATCGTCTTAACCATTTCGTGCTGACTCAATCTTTCGTAAAACCCTCGGTTTGCGAAGAAACCCATCGCCGTCGTAAGCGATTTATCGATATTGATGACCTGCATCGAAAAGCCGTCAGCCATCTCGTCTTTCATTGCCCGAACAAGAGCGGTTCCGATCCCGCGATTACGTTGGTCTCCCGCAACCGCAAGCTGCGCAACCCGGCCGTACCTGGAAGAAAAGACGATATAACCGACGCACTTCCCCGACCTAAACGCTCCCTTGATCCGCTTAATGCTAGTGCTTCGGTTTACCGCCTCGACAGAGTTTTGCCACGACGGCTGGGTATCCCAAAAAGTTGTCAACAGATTCCAGTCGGGATCGGCAATGTCACGGATCTCTACGTCGGACGGTAACACGGATACACCGGTAATTTTCTCGTCGCATTGTAATAGAGCCAGGTCGCGAACTACCTGAAAATTCAGTTTTGTATATAGATCGATCGCCGCTGTATTTGTGGTTACGACCTCCAACAAAAATTGCTCGATGCCGCTATCCTTAAAAACGGGAAGCATCATCTCGAACATCGCCCGGCTTATGCCCTTTCGCCGGAATGCCGGCATGACACCGGTGCCTGCGTCGTATGCGGTCGGCCGGTCGTTCCATAACCCAAAACCATTAAGCGAAAACCCAACCAATCGATCGTTTTCCAAATAACCGACCGTGCGAGCAAGGTCTACGGCATTTACGTTTATGTGATTACGAAACTGGACCTCGGTCAGTGCGAAAGGGATAACATAATCAGAAAAAGCTTCGGTAAAAGTCTTGTAAAGCTCTGAGAAATAGTCCTCGTTCAAAAACCGGCAGTTTCCTGAAGCGGTTTGGTTTCCATTATCCATTTGCTAGAATTAGGTAGCGAGATTGCGCGGTGCAATTATTTAATTTAGTTAAGGTTTTTAGATAATGCAAGTATTGCTGGCGGATGAATATGGTTTTTGTTTCGGAGTGGAGCGCGCCGTCGAGATGGTCGAAGACGCTGTTTCGGCAGGCGAGACCGTTCGAAGTCTCGGGCCGCTGATCCACAATAAACAGGAAATGCAGCGGCTTGCGCATGAGGGCGTCACTGCGATCAGCGAGCCTGTGCAGATCGGCCGCGGCGAAACGGCTGTTATTCGTGCGCATGGCGTGACACCACAAGTCCAGAAAGAACTTGAGGAAAGAGCAACAAAGGTCGTGGACGCGACATGTCCGTTTGTCACACGTGTCCAAAAATTGGCCGCGCGTGCCGCAGCCGCGGACCGCCATGTTGTGATTGTTGGTGCTCCGGATCATCCGGAAATGATAGGCGTCAAAGGGTACGCACCCGATCATGCGTTCATTATTCGAGACGAAACTGAGGTCGCCGACCTGCCTTGGCTGCGGCATCCGCTCGTCGTTTCGCAAACGACGATCAAGGCAAAAACCTTTTTCGACACCGCCGAAGCGATCAAAACTCGTACTAATGATGAGGTTGAGATCGTCAACACGATCTGCTCGGCGACCCGCGATCGCCAAGAAGCGGCTCGGGCTCTTGCTGGTATGGTCGATGCTTTTTACATCATCGGCGGCCGTCACTCTTCGAACAGCGTTAAATTGCTGGCCGTGTGCAAAGAGCAGTGCGAAAAGAGTTTTTTGATCGAGACCGAAGAAGAGATCAATCCCAAAGACCTAATCGGTGCGGAGAAAGTCGGCGTCACCGCCGGCGCCTCAACGCCTGACTGGCTGATTCAAAAAATAGTTAAGCATCTGAAAGATATCGGCCGAGTACATTCTACCGGTTTAAAGCCCTAGTCTTACTTTTTCAACCACCCAAACAATGCGTCGACTGTGATATCGCGATTTGTTTCGTAGATCGCTTTTGTAAGCGGAACGTTCATCGGGCAGACTTTGACACAGTTCTGCGCGTTGCCGCAATTGGTAATGCCGTCCTCGCCGAGAAGGCCATTAAGTCGTTCTTCCTTGGTGATCGCGCCCGTCGGATGCATATTGAACAATCTCGCTTGGGCGATGGCTTGCGGGCCGATGTAATTGTCGTCGCCGTATTGCGGGCAAGCTTCGAGACAACATCCGCACGTCATACAGCGTGAAAGGTCGTACCGTTCCTGTGCCGTTTCGTTGGGAATATGCGGGCCGGGGCCGAGGTCGTATGTGCCGTCGAGCTCGATCCAGGCGTTAACCTGCTTAAGATGATCGAACATTTTCGAGCGGTCAACCTTGAGATCACGCACATTAGGAAACTTAGACATTGGCGCAAGCGTCACCGTGTCGCCGCCCGTCGCGAGCAGCAGATCGTCGATCAATGCGGAGCACGACTGACGCACTTTGCCATTGATGACCATCGTGCAGATACCGCAAACTTGTTCGAGACACGACATATCCCACACCGGCGGCGTGGTCTGTTTGCCCTCGATGGTGACAGGATTTTTTCGGATCTCCATTAGCGCCGAGATGACATTAAGATTGCGGCGGTATTGCAGTTCGAACGTTTCCGAATACGTGGCCGCGCCTTCCTTCTCCCGCCGCTGGATCTTGAATTTGATCGTCACCGGCGGATCGTCAAGTCGCTTTTTCTCGATATGTGCGTTGTTTGTCATCAGCCCTTCTTCCCCGATGAATAATCCCTCTTTCGCGGCTCGACCAGTGAAACGTCAATCGCCTCATAACTGAAAACGGGCGCCTCGGCTGAGTACTCGGCGATCGTTGTTTTCATAAAGTTTTCGTCGTCACGTTCTGGAAAGTCGGGTTTGTAATGAGCGCCGCGTGACTCGTTGCGATTCAATGCACCGAGAGTGATGACACGGGCAAGCTCGAGCATATTTGCGAACTGCCGTGCGTGCGGAACAGCCTGGGTCGCCCAGAGGTTTGAATCGTTAATAGAGATATTCTTGAACCGCTCCTGCAACTCGCGGATCTTATCGTCCGTTGCCTGCAAACGGTCATTGTAGCGAACTACGGTGACGTTCTCCGTCATCACTTTGCCGAGTTCTTCGTGCAGCTTGTACTGATTTTCGCCTCCTTCGCTCTTGATGATCGAATCGTTGATCGCCAGCTGGCGATTAAGTTCGGCCTCGTGAACGCCATTCGATTCGGACGAACCGCGTTCGACGTTCTTGGCAAATTCGATCGCCGATGGTGCCGCGACAAATCCGCCGTAAACACATGACAGCAAAGAGTTTGCACCCAGACGGTTGGCACCGTGAATAGAGTAATCGCATTCGCCAGCAGCAAAAAGCCCCGGAACGTTGGTTCGCTGCTCAAAATCTACCCAAAGACCGCCCATCGAGTAATGAACGCCCGGAAAAATTCGCATCGGGACGTATCGCGGGTCGTCGCCGACGAACATCTCGTAGATCTCGAGTATCGCTCCTAGCTTTTCGGTCAATACTTCGGCCGGAATGTGCGTCAGATCAAGATAGACCTGATTCTCGCCGCCAACGCCGTTGCCCTCAAGGCAGACTTGAAATATCTCGCGGGTCGCGATGTCACGCGGCACGAGATTGCCGTATGCGGGATATTTTTCTTCGAGAAAATAGCTGCGCTCGGCATCTGGAATTTCCCTCGGCTTGCGTGCGTCCATCGGATCACGAGGAACCCAGACGCGGCCGCCCTCACCACGAGCAGACTCAGACATTAGGCGAAGTTTGTCCTCGCCGGGAATGGACGTTGGGTGAACCTGGATAAATTCCCCGTTGGCATACCTCGCACCTTGCTGATAGCAGATCGAGGCCGCACTTCCGGTACATGTTTGGGAATTAGTCGACTTGCCAAATACGAGCCCCGGGCCGCCGGTCGCCATTATCACGGCATCGGCCGCAAACGATCTAAGCTCAAGGGTTTGCAGGTTCATCGCGATCAACCCACGGCAAACCTGATGGTCGTCCAGCACAAGAGAGAGCATCTCCCAGCCTTCCCATTTCGTCACTTTCTTTTCGGTTTCCCAGCGACGAACCTGTTCGTCAAGTGAGTATAAAAGCTGCTGGCCCGTGGACGCACCGGCAAAAGCAGTGCGGTGGTGAAGAGTTCCGCCAAACCGGCGAAAATCCATCAAACCCTCTTTCGTTCGCGAAAAAGGCACGCCCATTCGATCAAAAAGATAGATGATCTCCGGCGCCATATCAGTCATACGTCTGACCGGCGGCTGGTTTGCGAGAAAGTCGCCACCGTATACCGTGTCGTCGAGATGCTTTGCCGGCGAGTCGCCCTCGCCCTTGGTGTTAACCGCGCCGTTTATGCCGCCCTGCGCGCAAACCGAATGCGATCTTTTCACAGGCACGACCGAAATAATATCGACCTCGTGGCCGGCCTCTGCGATCTTCATCGCCGCCGCAAGACCGGCCAACCCGCCGCCGACTATTGCAATTTTTAATCCAGTAGCCATATATACTTGCTTGGAGTTCCAGTTTTAGCAGCCTTCCTTGTAATTTTTAGGCCGACTGAAGTTGGTACTCCACCCTAAAACTTCGCCGCTCCTGTCGGTGCCGGTTTCTTTGTCTCTTCGCAAAACGCCTGTGGCATTAGACCGCACGGACGCACAAAGCTGAAAGCAGCATTTATACCAGTCAAAGACAAAAGTATCGCGAGGCCCAAGCACCCGTATAGCACGACCCGTTGCGCCTTTTCACCAATAACGATGCCCCAGTCGACCGCGAACAGAAAAAATCCGTATGCCAGATGCCAGCCTGTCGCGACGAGGCCGGCTATATAAATGACCAGCACCCAGGGGATCTGGAATTCGCCCGCGACTATTGAATATGCTTTGTCCGCATTACCGGCAACCGGTACAAGATTGAGTCCCGGAACCAAACCAAAGCGGAAATTCAATATGTGAAAGAGCAAGAAAAAGAAAAGAAAAATTCCCGTCGCACGCTGGAAAATATAGAACCAGTTACGACCATAACCATAATTAAGGACGTTTGGCTTGGCCTCAGCTGAGATAAGGATGCCGTAGACCGAGTGAAATACCAGCGGCACAAATATCCCAAATATCTCAATAAAAATCAGATACGGAAAATTGTGGATGTCCTGAACATGCTCGTTGTAGATCTTGGGGCCGTTCAGCGCGGCTGAATTCGTCCATAAATGGACAAAGTAAAACATTCCGAGCGGAACGATGCCGGTAATCTGATGCAGCTTTCTTAATAGAAAAGAGTTTGAAAATTTTTTAGCCATCTTGAACGGCAAGAACCCAAATCACGATTTAATGAGATTTTAATTGCAAAGATACATTTCAGCAATCCTGAATCCGTCTTTACATCGTATACGTATTTAAAGATAAGATAAAATGAAAAATATAGCCGCCATTAAATAGATCTACTTATTAGAACTTATGCATATTGAATCGTTAAAAGTGTTCTGCGACCTCGTCGATCTTGAGAGTTTCTCGCTTGCGGCCGAGCGAAATTTCGTCACTCAATCAGCCGTAAGCCAGCAAATACGCACTCTCGAAGAAAAATTCAAACGCCGCCTGCTTGAACGCGTCCGCGGGCGGAGCGAGGTAAAATTAACAACGCCGGGCGAGGTTTTTTATCGCGAATCGAAAAATGTGTTGGCTGCCTATGACGAACTTCAGGAAAGCCTCAGAGGCGTGGTCGGAAAGATCGGCGGGACGGTAAAGGTCGCGACAGTCTACAGCGTCGGACTGCACGAGCTGCCGCCTAAGGTCCGCGAATTCATGACGAAGTTTCCCGCGGCAAAGATAGACCTCGAATATTCGCGAACGACCCGCGTGGTTCGGGATGTGCTCAATGGTTCGGTCGAGTTAGGAGTGATCGCTTTTCCCGAGCCGCGTCGAGGGCTTTCGATCACGCCGATGGCCGACAACCGCCTGGCCCTGATAGCTCCGCTCGATCACAAGTTAGCAAAACGAAATAAGGTCAAGGTTGCCGATTTGAACGGTGAGGATTTTGTTCTGTTTGAACGCGACGTTCCGACGCGAAAGGCAATGGACAAGATATTCAGGGCCAACGGTATCGAAGTAAATAAGGTCGCCGAATTCGACAACATTGAAACTATTAAACGCGCGGTCGAGGTAGGTTTTGGTCTGGCCATCGTTCCAGAACCGGCCGTGATCGAGGCCAAAAAAGCCGGCAGCCTCGCCGTCATTCAACTGGCAGAAAAATACTGGATCCGCACCGCCGGTGTAATCCACCGCAGCGACCGGAATCTGTCGCTCGCAGCCAAAAAATTTGTCGAGCTTCTTACGAGTAAATGATTTGGGAATCTAGGTTTTGGGTTAGTTTGTCGGTAAGTCGCCGATCGATTAAGCAGTCACAAAGGTCAGCGGAGTCGTTGGCGCCATTTCGTTAAGAGTGAACCGCAGCTTGTCGACGATCCCCTCGGCTTCCATATAATCGCGGCCGAGGAGACGGCGAAAGCGTTTGTCGCGTTCGTCACCGGTCAGTTCTCTTAACATTCCACCGAGGAACGACGTCACAAGTTCCGGCGCAAATTGTTTTCCCGCATTCTTTTGGAGATCTTCGACAACCTCTTTGGCCGGGCGACGGGCCTTGTACGGCCTGTCGGTCGTCATCGCGTCGAAGGAATCGGCTAAATTCACGATCTTTGCGATATAGGGTATCTCGCGGTCGTAAAGGCCGTCCGGGTACCCGCGTCCGTCGAGCCTCTCGTGGTGGGATTTGGCCGCAAGCGGAACGTCCGTGTATGGGTGATGGATCGGGAGTAGTATTTCAAAGCCGACGGCCGGATGCTTATTAAGCTCGGCCGATTCCTTAGCATTGATGCGATAAGGTGCGTTGATGATCTTACGTTCAACCGTGAGCTTGCCTACGTCGTGAAGGTAGCCCGCGACTGCCGCGCCCTCTGTCTCGTCCGGGCCCCAGCCGAGCTCCGCTGCGATTATCTCTGAGAATCTGCCGACCCTGACGGAGTGCCCCTCAGTGTACTTGTCCTTGCAATCGATCGCCGCCGCAAATGCCTTGACCGTATCGTGATAGGTGGAACGCATTTCGTCGAATAGGCGCCGATTTTCTTCTGTGTGCCGTTCGATCTCGGCCATTAGATTACGCTGTGCGATTGCGACGCCGATATGTTGACCCATCGCGCAAACGATCTCTTTGTCGTAACTTGTGTACGGCTCATCGATCGCTTTTTCGCCGAGAAATATTGCCCCAACTATTTCATCGCGGACAACGAGCGGCACGAAAAGCTCAAGTTTACGCCGCTCAAAACTAGTGTCGTAAACCTGAAAGAACGGCAGAGCCTTAGCCTGCGACACCTCGATCGGGCTCAATCCGTTTGTCAGGAACTGGCGCTCATCCTCGGCGCATAGCGAAAGACTGAGCGGAAAATCGTCGCCCAAGCCGCGAACAGCGAGCATATTGAGCTCGTGGCCGAATCGAGAAAATCGGGCGACTCCGCCACGCATTATCCCGAGCGCTCCTGAGAGCAGGTGCAAAGAGGTGCGAATCGTCTCCTGAAAACTGTTCTTATTCGTGATCTCCTGGCCAAGCTCGGCCAAGGCTCCGAATGCGTGAATCAGCTTATGATCGTGTTCCATGTCTTTATCGTAAATCGTGAATCGTGAATCGTGACCATTTAGACCTAAACTTGTTTTCGTTTCAAGTGATTCGCAAGTCCAGTCAACATTCGCCCGATATCGTTAAGTGAGTTATCAAGCGACGCATAATGTTGTTTTTCTAAGAACCCCATCGGTGTGAAATCAAAATTTCCGTTTCTACCTCGCTGGCAGAACCTTGTGCAATTGAGAGAAACTGCAAAAACTCTTTGTCAGATTTTCGGGCGGCACCTTCAGCAATGTTCGCCGGAATAGATACGGCTGCCCGACGGATTTGGGATGTTAATCCGAATTTTTCTTCTTTGGGGAACTTGTCTGTTAGCTTATAATCCTCAACAACAAAATCGACCGACCTTGTCCAAGCGTCCAAACTATGATGAGGTCGCATATTGTTCATTACCATTTACGATTTACGATTCACGATTTACGTCTTAAGCGATGGTTACGTGGTTTGTGAGACCTAGCATCTCGAACAGCTCGACGGTTTCCTCGTTGACCTCAGAAAACACGACCTTTGCGCCGTTGTTTGATGCCGTGTCGATCACGCCGAGCAGTATGGATATACCGATGCTGTTAACAATCTCCGTGTCGGAGAAATTTAAAACGAGCTCTTTACAACCGGCTTCGAAACGGCGCCTGCATTCATATTCGATTTGCTCGCCTCTTAATTTGTTTAGGTATTCGCCCGCAACCAGCACCGACTTTTCACCGACCGGTTCCGCGGAGCTGGCAATTGCACTCTCTGTAATCACTTAAATTATGTCCTTGTAAAATTTAGCCTACGCGCTCCGAGAAACTACTTGAGGTATATATCTATCACAACAAAAAGCGCAAAACAACAGGATTTCAAGTAAAAAACCGCGGATCGGGTCAAATACGGCATTTTCTGCCGTATTTTTGGCCTATAATGGTGTAAAGAAGCTCATTACCGTCCCCTTTTCGGCTATTACGACGAGGGATGGGGAACCCGGCCAAATTCATTGAGAAGCGGTTTGAGATGATCGACCGCCGATTCGTGAACGGTCCCGTTCGTCGCAAGAATACCGTTGCGGTTTTGCAGATCTGCACGGTCGTACCGTATTTCATAACCAAAGAGATCCGTAAAGCGACCACCGGCTTCCTCAAGGATTATCTGCGGCGCGCAAGTGTCCCATAGTTTCGTTCGTGGGCTTGGGTGTATGTAAATATCGCAGATCTTTTCGGCGATCAGTCCAACTTTGAGGCCCACCGAGCCCCGCTTTACGACACGTTCGAAGCCAAAATGCTTGATGATCCTGGCCATCCGCGGGCTCGGATGATCGCGGGACATTGCTAATGTGATCTCAGAAAGGACCCGATGATCCGAGGTCTTCATTCTTATCGGCTCGCCGCCATTCGTAACCGTAAACGACCCCGAACCCTTGACGGCATAGCTCAGAACGGCGTGAACCGGTAGATAAACGACGCCGGCAACGGGCACGCCATCTTCCGCAAGCCCGATCTGAACACCGAAATCGCCATCTTTCTTTACAAAACCAGCCGTTCCATCGAGTGGATCAACGATCCATACGCGGCGCTTAGAGAGCCGCCGGTCGAGATCATCGATTTCCTCTTCGGACAATATGCCGTCGTCGGGAAATGCCGCAGCCAAACCCTCGACAATGATCGTGCTGGCTTCGCGATCGGCGATGGTAACCGGTTCGCTGTAATTGTCGGCGCCGAGTTTTTCTTCGGTCTCAAATCCCGCGGCGTAATGTTCTAGGATCGTTTTTCCGGCAAGTCGTGCGAGAGCGATCGCAATTTCGAGCTCGTTCTGAAGCATTGGATACAATCTAACACGCTGAAAGGTAATGAGATAAATTCAGCACGAAATTACGAATTATCACAAGCCTCAGTCACGCCGCATCGCGGACAGGTCAAGAAGCGGCGGGTTTTGTCCGTCCATTTTGCCAGCGCATAGTTTGAAAGCGCCGGGTCCTTCCCCTCAGCCTCGCCCTCGCGGAAGACGCGTGAGAGTTGGTGAGGTGTGGGTGAGTTCGGCCTAAATTCGCGTTCGCAGTGCCGGCAAATCCAGCCGAAGCCGGCATTGTGAAAATCGTTTAGCTCGATCATAAGCAAAACAGCGAGCCGACCAAGGACTCGCTGCTTATTCTAACTTATTAGGCAATTTACTCTAGCCGCCGAACAGGCCGACTGGCGGGCTGCGTGCTCAAAAGTCTCATCGGTACGCTCGTATTTTTGCCGTTGCGGTAAACCTGCACCTGGATCGAATCGCCGATCTGCTTTTTATCGAGGTATCGGTAAAGATCGTCGATGTCGTTCATCTTTTCGCCGTCGATCGACGTGATAATATCGCCCAACACAACATCGCCCTCGGGCCCTTGCGACAGTCCGCGAAGACCTGCGTTCGAAGCGCTCGTTCCCTGGATAACGTTTCGGACAACTAAGCCCGTTTCGACCGGCAATTTTATGCCTTGCTCAGTGAGACTCGCTACACTCAAAAGATTGGCGCCGAGTTTCGGCCGGCGCACTTCGCCAAACTGAATAAGCTGGGGAATAATGCGCTTGGCTATATTGACCGGCACGGCGAATCCGACACCTACCGAGCCGCCAGCGGGCGATAATATTTGCGAATTAATACCGATCATACGTCCAAATTTGTCGAGCAGCGGGCCACCCGAATTGCCGGGATTGATCGATGCATCGGTTTGGATCGCAGCGTCGATAGGACGGCCGTTGCGGGCGCGGATCGGACGCTGAAGCCCGGAAATAACGCCGGTTGTTAAAGTGCGGTCCAGGCCGAAAGGATTGCCGATAGCGAGCACCTTTTGCCCGACGACGAGCTTGTCCGAATCGCCAAGCGGAACAATCGTCATGCCGGCGGGCGGATCGATTTTGATGACAGCGAGGTCGGTGTCCGGGTCACCGCCGACAACTTTTGCAGGGTAAACTCGGTCCCCGCCAAAGCTAACGGTCAGCTTTTGCGCGCCCTCAATAACGTGATAGTTGGTGAGGATATTGCCGTTCGTATCGATCATCGAACCCGAACCGTTGCCCTTGCCCTCCTGTACGTCGCCCCACCAATCCTGCGTGTAAGACGTCGTATTAATAAATGCCACGCCCGGTGCGATCGCCTTATAAACCTCGATACTGTTCTGCTCGTCGGTTACCTGAGACGGTTCTGAAATATTCCGCGGTGCATCCTCAGCCAAAGCGATGGCCGGACCATTATCTGAGTTCCAAATTTTGCCGTAATTGTAAAGCAGGGCCGTCGCGCCGACCGCGATAAGGGCTGATGAAAAAGCAAGCAGCAATATCTGCCGAGCGGATAATTGATAAATAGAATTCCTAGTCATAATTACAACCTTCCAAAAAGAATAAGATATCAACTTTTTGATGCGGCAAAAACGTTACCGCGTTGTGTTGTCAAATACGAAAAAAATAAGCCCGATGTTTCCTTGAAAAACACCGGGCCTCGTACCAATAGGATTTGAATTTTAGAAAATAATCGCGAAGAACTTTCCGGGCCATTCCGCAATCTCGCCGGCCGCTGTATTCGACACGTATCCGAATGCCGCAAGCCCCGTAAATAAGTGAATGCCCATTAATCCAAGATAGACGGCAATTGCAACCGCGAGCCCGTAACGTGCTAGAGGACGATTTCCCCACTTTGAAAGAACCAGAGCGGCTATGGCGCCCATCGCGATCTTGACACCGAGAAAGGGGCCGTTCCCTATATCCAACAAGGTTGCCATCAACTGATTACCCTCGGTCGCAACACCGCCTCGCACCCAAACGATCGTTAATAGAGCATCAAGCAGATTTAAAGTGAAAAGGAGCAGGACCGGGGGAATTAGTTGCATATAGATAACATCTCCTGCAAAAACTTGTTTAACCTGTCTCCTAAATGACTTAACCCCTGGATTTTAGACCAGGGGCTAAGCAAAAAGGTGAACTGAGAACTGCGAACTGTAATTGTCGTTGAGAATATACTCCTAATAGCACCAGATTTCAAAAAAAAGGTGTATTTTTGTTCCCGAGCCGATAAGTGATATTCTCAAGCTGAATTGAACGTTGTTTTGAATTTGTTTTTATGCAACGAATTTGGGCATTTCAGCCTCAAACTTGCGTCCGGGCTTCAGCGTGAGAGCCATCGACTTATTTGACTGGGAGAAAAGTGATTATGAAAAAGATTATTAATAGAAAGAGTATTGGCGGCCTTTTGGCCTTAATGATGATATTTGGCGTTGGAGCCGTGAGCGCTCAAAAACCAGTATTGAAGAGAAAACCCGTAGTAAAGCGAAAAGTCGTTAAACCGACCCAGCCGCTGTTTAGCGTTGACACGGGCACAGTGATGCGCGTCCGCATGAATCGGACCATCAGCTCAAAAACTGCAAAGGTCGGCGAAACATTCACCGTGACGGTAACCGAGCCTGTCTATTCATCGAACGGCGTTGTCGTTATCCCGAACGGCAGTACCCTTACAGGCAGGATAAATTCGGTCAAACCGGCGGCGAAGGGCGGAAAGCCCGGGGAGATCGACGCGAACTTCGTTGAGTTGAGGCTACCTAATGGTCGCAAACGGCCAATTAATGGTTCGCTGTCCGAACTTACGTCCGGTAAAACCACCAGCGACAACGAGGGTACGGTATCGGGGAAGAAGATGGAGAACCGAAAGATCATCTTTATTGGGGGCGGAGCAGCCGGCGGAGCCGTACTTGGAGCTATTGTTGGCGGCGGTAAAGCGACCGCGATCGGTGCCATTGTCGGTGCTGGCGCTGGGTTTTTAGGCGAACGCTTTCTTAAGGGGCCTGATGCGGAAGTAAAATCGGGAACCGAATTCGGCGTTTATCTCAATCAAGCAATTTCCTTGCCGAGGTTTGTCGAAACGACTCCGGTAAATCCGTAATTGAACCGAATCGAGGTTTTTTTGGCCGGACGCTCTTAATGCGCGTCCGGTCTTTTGATTTAGATTGCGTGAACCAAAAATTCCGGGGTGATGATAACGGGCGAAAAGAATCCGGCCGAGGTATTGAACAGCCTCAGACGCGCCTGCTTACGGACGTTTGCGAGGTGGCCAAAATTCCACGTCACCAGATAGTCGATCTTGTGAAACGACGCAAGCGCGACGTGAATGGCGTCTGAGATATATTTTCGGTGAAAGATGCCGCGATCGACATAGCCTTCCGCAAGAATTGCGACCTCGTCGGTCAGTTCGAGCTGTTCGAGCGGTTTTACGAGGTTCAGATATCCACTGCGGTGCGGTTCCGCCATACGCTCGAGTTCGCGTTGGACTAGGATCGAACTGCAAGCGCGGTATTCTGAAAGTTCGTGTTCCCACCAGCGAATTGTCAGATCCCTGCGAAACGGCTCGCCGTTATCGAGATAGGCACCGACGACGGACGTTTCTAAATACAAGCTAAACTTCATTGATTATCTAAGGCTATTCGTTCTCAGGTTTGATGGAGACGAATGTAACTTTTGAGTTCTTAAAGTCGAACGTAAGGCGATAGTTTTTTAGAAAATTGCCGCCCAAAATACCAGACTGCTCGAAACCCGACGCCTCGTTGATGATATCCAGATCCAGGGCCACGGCCATAATGTCACGTCTCGTATGTTTGCCAAATGAAATTCGCGGCAGCGAAAAAGTGAGCACATTGTCGGTAACTCCGGCCGAGCCGATAACACGCAACTTTTCGACATTGACAAAGGGGCTGATTCCTTCGGCCTTTGCGATCTGATCGGAAATTACAGAAACGCTCGCACCTGTATCGACAATAAAATTGAGCGGTGATTCGACGCCCTCTAATTGAACTTCCCCGCTCAAGAAACCGCTGGATGTGAGCCGCAACGGCAGGGACAATTCGCTATTTTCAGTAAATTCCCGTGTGGCCGCATCCTTTCGTGTAAGGGAAAATGTCTGGTTGCCGTAGTCAATTGTTGTCAAAAATTTTGAGATCAGCGCGAGGCCAATATAGCCGTCAACGACCTGCCCATCACTATGAAATTTGCGGAGATAGATCGGCACATTCTTAAGACTTACATCACCGATCGCAACTTCGCGAAGCAGACCGTACACGATCTCAAATCTTCCATCACCGCCAATACCGCGGGCAAAACCGCCTTTTGTAATTGGCTTGATCTTGAGCCGGTTTGCCGTTTCCTCGGACAAAACCGAGATACCGGAACCAGTGTCGAGTACGAATTTCAGCGGCGTTGGCTGGCCATTTATACGAAGCTTTATGATCGGACGGTTTCCAACAAGCTCAAAAGGAACCGACGTCTGCTCTTTGCCGCCGGGACTGTACAGCTTTCCGGTTTGACCAAGGAAACTCAAGAACTTGATCAGACCCTTTATCCGCGCACGACGGTCTGTATCAGCTACATTTGAAACATTCAGAAAGTTTCTGTACGCTTCCGCCGCTTCCTGATATCTTTCGGCCCGTGCCGAAACCTGAGCCAACGCAAATAGATAATCGGGTTCGTCCGCCTTATAATACGCCGCCGCCTTTAAGTTCTCTAAACTCTCGCCAATGTTATTCTCATAAAAATCGAGCATCCCGAGTCCTGCCCAGGCAAGATGCTCTTTCTTATTCATCATTACCGTATTGAAAAACACAAACCTTGCGTCCTTAAAACGGCCGGCGTTAAGAAATGTTGCGCCCAGCACGGCAAATGCCCGCGAATTTTTGGGCTCGGCCTTAGCTATCGGAAAAATGATGTCGTAGGCATCCAATAGTCTTCGCTGTTTGACAAGAACATAGGCAAGCTCGACTTTGGCGTCCGATCGGTTTGCGTCCAACTCAATGGCTCGACGCAACATCGTCTCGGCCTCGGTAATAGAACCTGCTCGCGTCAGCTTAGCGGCCTTTTTAATAAGTTTCTTGACGTCGTCGCGACCGTCGGACTGCGGGGATAATGCCAATGCGGAAAAGGATGAGATCAGAACGAGGGCGAGAGTGTGCAAATGGACGCGTTTCACACTCGCGGGAAATATCAGACTATTTGCAAAAAAACCGCTACACTTCATACGGTAAAATCCAAGCTGATCTGGCCGGAGTTATTTGAGTATAACACCGGTCTTCATCGACCAAAGTACTAAATCGAGCTCGTCGAAGTCTATCTGTGTCATTTCTGTAAGTTGTTTTAACCTTTCTTCGACCATTAGATACTTCGAACGGTTGTTTGGTGGCTTCGGATCATCAATTATTTTTAGCTCGGCCAGGCAATTCAGTACGTGCTTATCAAGAATCGCGTAGCCCTTAAATCCGATGTTGCGGAGATAATGGCTCGCCTCTTTGTAGCCGAGACCCTTAATGCCCTTTTCACGCACGAGCCAATCGCGTCTCGTAAATCCGCAATCAAAACTCCATAGCTTTCTACGCAGCCGCAGGCCGCAATGTTCTCTGAGAAACTCGCGCGACGCAACGACGTATCGAGCCCGAGCATTCGGATAACGGTGAACTCCGCTGAGGGCGTTAGCCAGTTGAGTCTGATCGCCGGTGAGCAGTATTGGTTTAACGGCCTCGAGGGCGTTTAGCCCCATCCGCGCGGAACAGCCGCCGGTAAAAAAGCAGAAAACCATTTCCTCTAACAGCACCATGTCGGTGCCACGATCGGCGATCGCGTCGAATTCAGCCAAGCGGCGCCGGATCTCAACCCGCCGATCTTTATGCGCCCGGACAATGTTCTCAATGGTAATCGGCTCTCGTTCTCGTTTCACAAGGAATAGCTCGATTCTAGGGAAGTTTCGCAGGCGGTGTCAAAATTTTCAAAATTCCGTTTCAGGACGTTCCGGAACGCCGAGCGCACATTCGACGCCTAAGCCTGCGCTATACGGATTAACTGCGCTGTCATGGTTATCACTGAGCGGTCTGGACGGCCCGAGCTTCGAGGCGGCGGCGCTTGCGTGCCTGGCGCCATGTGCGGAGGCCTTCGCGCGAAAGACTGAGGATCGGTTTGCGATTGTCGAAAAGAAGTTTGATCCACGCCATTTTGCCCATCTGCGGGAAATAGATGCCACGGAAAAAGAGGCGGGCGACAAGATGGCTGATGCGTATGTCGATCGGCGTTTCGCGGATCATTTCAATTGCCTCGAGGTTGCGCTCCGGGCTGTATGAACGTGACCAGGCGTCAAAGGTCTCTTTTTTGGCGTCCTCGATCGTCATTTTCAGCGGATCGTGGGCCATTACGAACGGCGCGAAATCGAGCCAGTGTTTCGGTCGTATCAATCGACCGGCTTTCGCGAGCCTGTCATAGAGCGGAGTCGACGGAAACGGCGTCAACTGGCCGAAGACCGGTAGGCCCGGCGCCCAGCTTTCGATCTCGTTTACCGTCCGGTTGGCAACACCCGTCGTGTCGTTGTCCATTCCGAAGATAAATGATGTAATCGCGTAGATGTTTCGTTTCCGCAGGCCCTCGAGGACTGCTGGATAATTCTCGGGCTTTGAGAAATTCTTATTCACATCGGCCATGTTTGTCGGATCGATCGACTCCATACCGATGAAAACCCATTTACCGCCGGCCTCGGCGATAAGATCGACCAGCTCCTCATCGGCGAGCAGATTCGCGCTGATCTGGGCAACCCACGGCAAGGTCGCACCAGCCGCTATCATATCTCGAAGAAGCGACTTGAGCCGCTTTTTATTGATCGCAAGATTGTCGTCGATAAAGAAAACTGCGATTTGGCCTTTTTCGCGTTTGGCGCGCGCCTTGAGACGCAGAAGTTCCTCGACCACGCTTTCATTCGTCCGGAAACGAATCGAATCGCCAAAGAAGCCCGTAACTGTACAAAATTCGCAGCCATACGGGCAACCGCGTCCGGTCTCGATAGGAACGACAAAGAATTTCCCCCAGCCCGCGCCGAACTTAGACATCACCGGTTGCAGGAATTTGGGTACGAGTGAAAACTGTTCGAGATCAAGCGATTCCCAGGGAATATGCGGATAAGGCTGAAGGCTGGGCTTGAAATCGTTGCCTTTCTCGTCGATCTTAGGCTGATAGGTTTCTTTCAATGAACCGCTTGCGGCATCTTCTACAATGTCCGCCCAATATTCGTCGGCTTCGCCAAGCGCAACGGCGTCTGCGTGCCTCGGGCCACCATCTTTTCCGAGCGCCTCGAGCGGGCATTCCGTCACGTGCGGGCCGCCCATCACAACCTTAAATCCGGCCTCGCGCAATGAATCAGCGACCAAATACGCACGCGCGACCATCCGCGTCATCGCTCCGATACCTACAAGCCCGATATTTTCGTCCCTGCAAAACTGCACCAGCTCGGGTCGCGTCATCGCTTTGGCATTGCCGTCGATCAGGATCACTTCGTGCTCCGGCGGCGTAAGCGACTGCAATAGAAACATCCAAAGGTGCGGCATAAAATTCCGCGTGATGCCGTTATCGGGGTTGTAAAGCAAGATTTTCATTATTCGAAGCACGCAAAGACTGAAGCAAAACATCTAGCTTCCTTCAGTACCTACCGTAAAAATGTCGGGTTTATTGGCCGCCTATAGAAAACGTTTTCTAATTGTCTCACCTTTTGAGCAGATTACCTATCTTAAAACCGCCTTTCTAATGATCGGCAAAAATATACTGTCGGGCAAAAGACGACGCGCAGCCAGTACAAGGCTCGAATTTACGGGGTATCGCATCTTCCACGAATCATCTGAAACCGACGTATAGATCACTTCGGCGACGACAGAGCCGTCAGGCCCGGTCTCGCCCGCTTTTTGCAGATTTGGCATTGCTCGAGCGACGAAGGCGTCATAGGCCGTAAGTCCTTCTTTGGTCGAGATGATCATCGAACGCTCATAAAAATCCGTCTTGATCGGCCCGGGCTCGATGATCTTTATCTTAATACCGAAATCCTTGACCTCGAATTGCAGAGCCTCGCTAAAGCCCTCGAGCGCCCATTTCGATGCGTGATAAATGCTGTAGAGCGGGAACGTCAGGCGGCCACCCATCGAGGCAACATTCACAATTATGCCACGTTTCTGCTCGCGAAAATATGGCAATATCTCACGGCAGACGTTCATTACACCGTAAACATTGGTCTGCATTTGGCGTTCGATCTGCTCCTGCGTAGCCGCTTCGAAAGGGCCGACGACGGCGAAACCGGCGTTGTTGACGACAGCATCGATGCGGCCGAATTTGTCGAGCGTCGCCGTTATGGCCGTCTGAATCGAATCGATATCTGTTACATCGAGACGCAGACACTCAATGTCAACGATGTTTTTCAGGTCTGTCGCTTTTTCGGGCGTCCGCATCGTGGCCGCAACCTTCCAATTCTTGGCCTGAAAAAGTTTTGCTGTGTGCAGGCCGATACCGCTTGAGGCGCCCGTGATAAGTACGACTTTGTTCATAAGAATGAATTTACCACAGAGACACAAAGGACACAGAGGAAGCCAGAGAGCGAAAACGCCTCATAACATGCCGCGTCCCGAAAATACAACAATCGTATCGATCGATTAACCCATTCTCATGCCTCAGTGTTCTCTGTGCCTCTGTGGTAAAATTCCCCCATGAAATTCCTGCATATCGCAGATGTGCATCTCGGATGTACGCGATACCAACTTGCCGAAAGCCCGCGTGATTTCTTTGACGCGTGGATCGATGTGCTAAAGCGTTATGCGATCGGTGAAAAAGTGGATTTTGTAATCATGTGCGGCGATTTTTTTCACAAACGCTCAGTCCCGCCTGAGACAATGAATTACGCTGTCGAGGGCCTGACGATGATGCGCGAGGCCGGCATTCCGATAATTTCGATCGAGGGTAATCACGACCAAAAACACTCGGACAGCGAATTTAGCTGGCTGCGATCACTTGCAAGCTGGGGCCTTGTTAAATTGCTCGAACCTATATCTGCCGACGGCAAAATGAGTTACCAGCCCTGGAACGAAGACACAAAGACAGGCGGCTACATCGATATTGGACGGGCGAGAATTTTCGGATCGGATTGGTACGGTGCGTCGGGGAATTGGGCTATACCGATGCTCACGGAGGCGATAAAAGACAACCGCCGCGAGGGTGCTTTTCACATCCTGATGCTTCATACCGACGTCGAAGGTCATCAGATGCATCCGATCCCGGCGCTCTCGATTTCGGCTCTCAAAGAGTTAAAGTCAGCCGTTGAATATGTCGGTCTCGGTCACACACATAAGCACTACGAGATAGATAATTGGGCATTTAATCCGGGCTCGATAGAGATTACGAACATTAGTGAGTTTCGGGAGACACGCGGTGCTTTTGTGGTCGACGTTGACGAGCAAAACAACGTTTCAGCCCGGCACATCGAAGACTATCGTTTCAGGCCATTCCAACAGTTAGCGTTTCAGGTCACGGGCTACGATGATGCGAGAACGATCACCGACGACATACTGGAGTTGGTCAAGAAGGAAGCACGTGTTGCGGAAAGGGACAAGCCCCGGCCAATTATCGAGATCGCGCTCCGCGGCCAATTGGGATTTCCAAATTCCCTCCTCGAGTTGCAGAAGATAAGAGACGAGATTTTAGCCATCACCGGCGCGCTGCACGTCCGCATCAAGAATCACACGGTTCCTGCCGATTACCTGGAAACACCCGAGGTGTCCGACGACGCCGGCCGGGAGCGTCTGGAACGCCGGGTGATCGAGGATCTGATCATTCGCGATAACCGTTACATGACAAAGAGTGAGGGAATGTCCGACGCCGTGATCGGAGCCAAACGAATGGCTCTCAGCGATGACGAACCGCAAAAGATCGCCGACTTTATTGCAGTACAGGTATGTCCGAAGCTCTAGAAAAATTCGCGGGCATCGATCGCCTCCCGATCTTCCCACTGCCACTCGTGATGCTGCCGAACGAGCTGTTGCCTCTGCACATTTTTGAGGACCGTTATCGGCAAATGCTCACCGACATCGAGCAAACGGGTAATTTCTTTGGCGTAACATTTTTCGATCCGCAAGAATCTTTCGTCGAAAAACCTGCCGCCGAAACGGTCGGTTGTGTTGCTGAGATTCGCGAGGCCGAAACGCTCACCGACGAGCGTTCAAATATCCTTACACTCGGCATTATTCGCTACCGTTTATTGGATTATGTCGACGCGGACGAACCATACCTGATAGGCCGCGTCGAGTTTTTCGAGGATGATAAAGAAGACAAAAACCAGCTCGAACCACTGGCGGACGACGTTTTCGGATTATTTGAGCGAATGGCAAAGGCGGCTTTTAAAATGAGCGGCAATCGCGGCCAGTTTCCCGAGATCCAGCGGGCCGACCCTGAGGCGCTTTCATTTCTCATAACCGCCGCCTTTAATTTTGAAAATCAAAAGAAGTATCGCCTTCTCGAAATGACTTCTACCATCGGGCGGCTTACCGACCTCAAAGAAGTGTTGGATCAGGCAGTCGGCCAAATGGAGCAAAACGCGGAGATCCAATCCGTTTCCCGGTCGAACGGCCACAGCAAAAAGAAAATCAATTTTTAGAGATTAATTGCCGAGGGAACTGCGAAAGAAATTGATCAGCCGCTGGTCATATGCCTCAGACTGCTCCATCGAAGCATTTATGATACTGAAACCTGACGGGCTAAGATCGGTCTTCGATTCTAGCCGGTTTCCGGCGGGAAAGCACTTAGCCAATTTGGTCGTAGATTCCTGAAAGCCCGTCGCGTCGATGCCTGCGAGCAGGAGAATATCGCGGCCATCGATCTTTGCGGCCGTCTCACAGGACGGTTCGCGCTTGTAACAGCCGTCGAAGTAATAAAGGCGAGTGCCCAGTTCGGCAAGCCTCGATGTTAAAAAGCTCGCGAACGGATGCCTCCGTTCGACCGACCCTCTAAGCACACTGTCCGAATCCTGCGGTACCGAATCAACGGCAATAGCTGTGATGGATTTTTCTTTCGCCGCAGCCGATATGGCAACCGAAGCTCCCATTTCGACGCCATAAATTCCTATTTTCTTGCCGATCAGGTTGATCTCATTGGTAGTTTTTAGGTTTTGTAGAAATGCGATCGCCGCACCCACATCCTCAGCTTCGCAGCCGCCAAATGACGAGTTAACAACGGTTGGATTTTCCCCGTGGCCACGCTGGTCGGGCATTAATATTGTAAAATTTGTCGACTCGTTCATCTTGACGCCGAGATTCAAAACATACGATCGATCAGCTCCGTATTTATGAAGCAGGATAACGGCCGGCGCATTCTCTTCACCGCGAAGGAGCCATCCGCGAGAGGTAGTACCGTCCGGGTTTGGCCAACTTTCCTCAGTGACCTGGGCCGCCCGATTGCTCAATTGACCGTACTTGCCAGGAGTAACGAGGTAGGTAGCTGTAAACGGCCGTGCAACGCTGTAGACCATCCAAACAGCACTGGCAACAATTGCAGCAACCAATACCACTAGTACAGGAAGGAGCAGCCTGGAAAAACTCTTGAAAAGACGCGTCGAATGAGCCATAGCGTACGATTATAAATTTAACAATTAACCGGATAACGGCATCGAAAGGTAAGGACAAAATCCCCGAAAAGCGGGATTTTCGTGTAGTCCAAGTAAAATGTTACCATAGGCGGCAGTTGTTAAGGAAGAAGTTTTTACAATGTTAAAGCTAAAGTTTTTCTCTCTTTTATCAGTAATCTTGCTCAATTCGCTAGGTATTTCGGCCCAATTTCAAAAGGTTGCAGCCATTAGCTCGGACACGAGGATCTTTCCGGTTTCCGAGCTGCGCGAGGGTATGCGGGGGACGGCCAGAACCGTATTTCGCGGTACCAAGTCCGAGGAATTCAACGTCGAGATACTCGGGGTCATCCCAAACTGGATCGGGCCTAAACAGGATATTATTATCGGCCGGCTGAGCGGCGCAAATGCGGAGCGAACGTCAGTTTTCGCCGGAATGTCAGGCTCGCCCGTTTATGTTGACGGCAAACTGGTCGGCGCAATATCGTATAGTTTCCCATTTTCCAAAGAACCGATCTGTGGAATAACGCCTTTCGAACAAATGGCGTCGGTCGTCGAACGTGCTCCGGCCACCAAAACAGCATCCACACAGCCAAAAGCTTTCTCGTATGCCGAGCTTCTTTCTAATAACTGGAGGCCCAATTTTATGGACATTCCGTTATCTGGCGTCGTTTCTGGCTTTGCAAATGATTCCCGCCTAAGTGCCGTTGCCGGACAGACATTCAGGCCGATTTCGACGCCAATAACCTTTTCCGGAGTTTCGCAGCAAACGATCGACAACTTAGCACCGACGCTACAGCGGGCGGGCATCCTACCGGTTGCGACCGCCGGGGGCGGCTCCAGGATCGCGCCGCTCAAACCGTCAAACGATACGACGCTTCTTGGCGGTGATTCCATCGTGGTTCACCTTGCCCGCGGCGATATACAGATCGCGGCCGCGGGGACCGTTACATTTCGCGACGGTGACAAGATCTACGCTTTCGGTCATCCTTTTTTCAGCCTCGGCTCGGCTGATCTGCCGATGTCGGAATCGCACGTTGTGACGGTCGTCCCAAACGCTAACAATTCATTTAAACTTGCGGTTCCGGACGCAAGCGTCGGCTCTATGACACAGGACCGAGCGACGGGCATTTATGGTGTGCTCGACCGCACCCCCAAAATGCTGCCGGTGAGAATAAGGCTTACCACCAGCCGTGGACGAACCGAAGAGGTCAATTTTGAATCGGCATTCGATCAGTTATTGACGCCGCTTATCGTAAACGCCGGCGTCAGTAACGCTCTTTCCGCAAACGAACGCGGAATTGGTGAATCGACAATTGAGTTCGACGGCGAGATAACTATCAAGGGCGAGGAATCCATCCGCCTTAGACGGCGATTCGCGGGTATGCAGGCCGCTGTTTTCGCAGCTTCGGCGGCGGCGGTGCCGCTTGGAGCGCTCCTTAGAGCGGATTTTGATGGATTGGAGATTACCGGTGTAACGCTGAATATGACGGCGATTGACGGCAGCAAGACCGCAACCATTGAACGCATCGCGGCAGACCGAACTCGGGTGCGAGCCGGTGAGATCGTCGAGATCACATCATTCGAGCGAGCAGAATCCGGCAAAGTGTCAACCCGGAAGATCCCGGTCACGATTCCAAAAGACACAGAACCGGGCACGCTTTCGCTAATAATCGGTGACGGCAATGCCGTCCAGCAAAATTCCGCCGTTACTCAGTTTGTTCCAAAGTCCGCTGCCGAATTGATCGCGACTATCAACCAACTCAAACGCCCCGACAGGCTTTATGCCGTCCTTTCGCGGACAAGCACAGGTGCGATCATTGGCGCAAATGAAATGCCAAATCTTCCGCCGTCCGTTCTTGCGACAATTAACAATGACCGGGCCGCAGGCGGGCTAAAACCGACAGTTCAAACCATCCTCGCGGAGATCGAACTAGCGCCGGGTGAATATATTATTTCAGGCTCTCAGACGCTTTCGATAGAGGTTATTCGGTAGACAATTAGAGTAAATCTAGCACGGCAAGTAGAACAGCAGCGTTTGGAAGCGCGGCGGTATTGTTATCTATCCTAAGCGTGCTTCGAGATCTTCAAGCTAAACAATTAATTCACAAACGCATTGGGGACAGGGATATCGGTTGAGTTGCCGAATTGCTGGATGAGCTGTCCGGCGGTTGAGCGCAGGACGAACCAGGTTGAGTTTGTCGGGCGGAAGACGCCGGCG
>Ga0209797_10000009_pt1 | contig 92355 bp, 85 predicted proteins | sample DOMMetBare3Fresh_2_FD_187472 | JGI IMG/M metagenome (GOLD analysis project Ga0209797, IMG submission 187472) | Wetland sediment microbial communities from St. Louis River estuary, USA, under dissolved organic matter induced mercury methylation -... | ecosystem: Environmental > Aquatic >... | reverse complement strand
CGCCGCGCACAGGTTTGCCGATCGCGAGCACTTTCCAGTTCGCAACCGGCAGGCGCAGCCCATAGCGCCACTTGTTCACGAAGATGAAATCGCCCTGGACCAGCGTCGGCATCATCGAATCCGACGGGATCCGGAATGGCTCGTACAGAAAGGAGCGCAGCAGCAGCACGATCACGATCACCGGGAAGAACGAGCGTGAGTAATCGACCAGCAGCGGCTCCTTGGCCTTGCCACGGGCAGCGCGGCGCGGTGCGAATAGCCAGTGGTCGACGCCCCAGATCAGGCCCGTCACCAGCGCCAACGCCACCAGCACAAACGAAAAATCGAACACCATTAGGAGCTCCCGGATTTCACTTCTTGCCGACCTGCAGCACCGCCAGGAATGCCTCCTGCGGTATTTCAACCGTGCCGAACTGCTTCATGCGTTTCTTGCCCGCCTTCTGCTTCTCGAGCAGCTTGCGCTTTCGGGTCACGTCGCCACCGTAGCATTTTGCCAGTACATTCTTGCGCAACGCCTTCACTGATGCCCGGGCAATGATCTGACCGCCGATCGCCGCCTGGATCGCGACTTCGAACATCTGGCGCGGAATCAGTTCCTGCATCTTGTCCACGAGCTCGCGGCCGCGGTGATAAGCGGTCTCACGATGCACGATCATCGACAGCGCATCCACGCGGTCTCCGTTTATCAGCAAGTCCAGCCTGGCGAGCGGCGCCCGCTGGAAATGGCTGAACTCGTAGTCGAACGACGCATAGCCGCGACTGGCAGACTTCAGCCGGTCGAAGAAATCGAGCACCACTTCGGCCAGCGGCAATTCGTACTGCAGCGACATCTGGGTGCCTAGTTGCAGCATCTTCTTCTGGGTACCGCGTTTCTCCTGGCACAGCTTGATCACCGGACCCACGTGCTCCGGCGGCACCAGGATATTTGCCAGGATGATCGGCTCGCGCAGTTCCTCGATCGCGGCGGGCAGCTTCGACGGATTGTCCACCAGGGAAATCCTCCCGCCAGGCTCGACGACTTCATAAATGACGGTCGGCGCGCTGGTGACCAGGTGGAGGCCGTATTCCCGCTCGAGTCGCTCCTGCACGATGTCCATGTGCAGAAGGCCGAGAAAGCCGCAGCGGAAGCCGAACCCGAGTGCCGTGGACACCTCGGGCTCGAAATGCAGTGAGGAATCGTTGAGCTTCAGTTTTTGCAGGGCGTCGCGAAACGCCTCGTACTGCTCGCTCTGCACCGGGAACATGCCCGCGAACACGCGCGGCTGCACCGTCTTGAAGCCCGGCAACGGCTTGTCGCAGGGCCGCGATTCATGCGTGATCGTGTCCCCGACGGGAGCGCCGTCGATCTCCTTGATGCCCGCGACCACCCAGCCGACTTCGCCGGTCTCCAGTACCTGCGCTTCGATTCGCTTCGGCGTGAAGCGGCCGACCTGGTCGACTTGCCAGCTTCGGCCGGTCGACATGATCCGGATCCGGTCATTGCGCTTCAGTGCGCCATTGACAACCCGCACGAGCGACACGACTCCGACGTAGTTGTCGAACCAGGAATCGACGATCAGCGCCTGCAGCGGCGCACCGGCGTCACCGCGCGGCTGCGGAATGCGTCGCACCAGCTCCTCCAGCAGCAGGTCGACATTCTCCCCGGTCTTGGCGCTGACGCGGATCGCATTCTTCGCCTCGATGCCGATGATCTCCTCGATCTCCCTGATCACGCGTTCCGGATCCGCCGAGGGCAGGTCGATCTTGTTGATGACCGGGACCACCTCGAGGCCCTGCTCGAGCGCCGTGTAGCAATTCGCGACGCTCTGCGCCTCGACCCCCTGCGCGGCATCGACCACCAGCAGCGCGCCCTCGCAGGCAGCGAGGGAACGCGACACTTCATAGGAGAAATCCACATGACCCGGCGTATCAATGAAATTCAGCTGGTACTCCACGCCGTCGGCGGCGCGGTAATGCAGCATGACGGACTGGGCCTTGATCGTGATGCCACGCTCGCGCTCGAGATCCATCGAATCGAGCACCTGTTCCTGCATCTCGCGCGCTTCCAGGCCGCCGCAGACCTGGATCAGCCGATCGGCCAGAGTGGACTTGCCATGATCGACATGCGCGATGATGGAAAAATTGCGGATGTTCTGCATCAAGGGGAGATCGGACGCTCGGTGACCGGACAGGCGTCCGGGGAATCTTTCATTATAGCAGCGGCCGGCGCAGGGTCCGTTCAGTGCGCCAGCAACCGCGTGACCGCGGCGGCATCCAGGCATCCATGGCAGACCAGGCTGCCATCCACGGTGAGCACCGGAATCTTGAGGCCATAGCGCCTTTGCGCCAACGGATCGGCGTCGACATCGCGCACGTCGATAGTTTCATTGAAGGGCGCAAGAAGGCGCACCAGTTCGGCGATGAATTCATCACACAACGGGCAATTCTCGCGGCTGTAGACCACAAACTGCCGCTCGGTCATCGCGCCTGACTGCCGCTTCAGCGATCTGATTCCGGCGCTGCGGGCGTGAGTCCGGTGGCGATGTACTGCAACGTAGCCGGCGGCACTTCGCCGATTACCGTGACCTGATGACCCTGTACGACCGTCGAAAACGCGGAAGCGACGCCGGAACGCCCTGACCCGGTGAACGGCGCCTTGCCAGGCGCCGGCATTTCGATGAACACCGACACCGATGCCAGCCCGTCCGAAAAGACCAGATGACTGACGGGCGAGCTGCTGCCGGCCATGGCCTGCAGTCCGCTGACCGAGAGTCTGAAGCCCGGCGGCATCCGCGCCGCGCGCCAGGCAGGCACGGCATCCGCCGCCTGCTGCGCCTGACGAACCCAGCGCAGTTTCGCGCGGTCGAGATCGGGCTCGAATGCTTCATCTGCAATGGCATCGTCGAGCTCAAGGCGCGTAAAGCGCACGCGCTCGATCACACGGTTTGCGGCGTCCGACAACTCGCTCCGCACCGGCATGTGGGTGGCTTCATCGATCCACAGGCGATAGCCAAATCGGTAGCCGTCACGCGGCCGCACCACGACGACTGCCGCAGGACCCAGCAGCGCCACTTCACGTCCCACATAACTGATTTCATACCAGGGCCGGAATTCACCGCCAAACTGCGGCAGTGCGCCCATCAGGTCACTGCCCTGGGGCCGCCGCTCGATGATTGCGAGCTTCTGGTCCGGCAGGTAGACGACCACCTCGTCTCCGTCACGGACTTGTTCACGCCCATTGCCGGACAACGATACCAGGCGTTCCGCAACTGCCCCATCCTTGACCCGGTGCACGATGCGCAGGCGTTCGGCGCGCCCGGCTGATTCGCAGACGAACTCGCCGGAATAACTCGAGCTGGCCAGTGCGACGGCCATTCGATCGAGCCATTCCTGACCCTCGTCTGCCGCTGCCGGCAATGCGATCAGCAGCGCAGCTGATGCCAATGCACGCCGGATATTCACTGACCGGTCCGGGCGCTCTCGCCCGCCGGCACGTCGCTGACAGCGCGTTCCTGCGGTGCGGCAATTAGACCGGTCACGACGCTGCGCCGGACCAGCGGAGACGCGTAATTGCTGTGCGCCACGAGGTAGTTGGCGAACTGGGCCGCCGGCAGGCCGCCGGGTCCATCGGCTGCAGCGGGCGTCGTGTATGAACGGGAAGGTGCTTCAACCGGATCCGCGGTGGCCAGAACCGGCTCGACCGGACCACTCGCTTCCTGCGCCAGAACCGGCACCGGCTGGCCTGGATCTCTTGCGTCGAACTGATGCATGAGCAGCAGCGCGAGCGCTGCGACACCCGCAGCCACCGCCACACCGGCAATCGGCCGCAGCACCGCCGCGGGCCGGAATGTCGACACTGCCATGCGACCGGCCGGCTCACGCGCAATCGCCGCACTGACCCGTGCGGCAACCTGTCGCGCGGCAGGTATGTCGCCGTCATTACGCAGCACCGCGCCGATCAGCGAGTAACGCGACAGGGCGGCGCGCAAATCGTCGTCACGCTCCAGCCTCTTCAGCAGCAGCGCCGACTCCGGCTCCGGCAGTTCACCGTCCAGGAACGCCGAGAGTTGCTCCTTGATCCGTTCAGTCATTCAGGAATCTCCGTCCGGCCGAGACCGCCGTCGAACACCTCTCGCAGGCCGCGGTCGATCGCCTCGCGCGCCCGGAAGATCCTCGACCGTACGGTTCCAACCGGGCATTCCATAGTCTTCGCAATGTCCTCGTAACTGAGGCCCTCGAGTTCACGCAGCACGATCGCGAGTCGCAGATCGTCCGGCAGGGACTCGATGGCTTCATTGACCGTCCGCCGGATCTCCTCGGTCAACGCAAGCGCCTCGGGTGTCTCTGTATCCGAAAGCCTTGCGTGCGCCTGGACCTGCGATCCGTCCTGCGGATCGAGATCGTAGGAGATCGGCCTGCGCCGGTTCGCGACCAGCGCATTCTTCGCCGTATTGATGGCGATCCGGTACAGCCAGGTGTAGAACGCGCTGTCTCCGCGGAATGCCGGCAACGCACGATAGGCCTTGATGAAGGCCTCCTGCGCGATGTCCTCGGCATCCGCCGGGTTGCGCACGTAACGTTGCACCAGCTTCAGTACCTTGTGCTGGTACTTTAATACGAGCGCATCGAAAGCCGACTTGTCGCCTTTCTGCACGCGACGAACCAGCGCAATATCGCCTGCTTCAGCCCGCATTGGCTCGACGATCAGCGCTATCCCTACCGCCGTCACGCCGGATATGACCGGCAGGCCCGCCATTAGTTCGACACGCCCAGGGCCAGGATCGCGCCTTCCGCCTCCTTGTGTGATCCAGCCTGAGGATTCTAGCAACTAAGGCGAAGACGGGCCTTCAAACGCCGGAACTGGTTCCTGTCCATGGTTTCACGCGTCAGGAGCCAGCCCAGGCGTCCGCGATGGGTCGCCAGGTCCAGCGCAATCAGCCCGGCATAGACGCGTGTACCACGAGCGACCTGGACAGGCCGGTCGCAGGCGTCGCGGGCAAGCCTCGCCTGCCAGGCGCCATGCCTGAACACGAGAGCCTGGACGCGGCAGCGGCGGCCCGGCAGGCGCGCAAGCGTCGCCGCGAAGCTCGCCAAGGCGAGCACCGACAGGCAGGCCGCAAGCCAGGGCATGCAACGCGTGGCCCAGGGCAACGCGGCAGCCACCAGATGCAGCAGCAGGGCCGCTGCCGCGAGACGCGGCTCAGGACGCGGCGCGATTTCGACGGGAAACGATGTCATCGAGAAGCGTGGCCATTGGTTGATCATCGGGGCGCTGACCATGCAGCAACCAGTCGGCGAGCTGCGGATCTGGCGCTTCAAGCAGCCTGAGAAACGCGGCCCGCCTGCCGGCGTCGGCCGCTGCCCAGCTGCGCTCAAGCCAGCCGCCGAGCAGCAGGTCGAGTTCGCGCATGCCACGGCGGCAGCGCCAGCGGAGCAGACCCTGCATCGCGTCGGGCACGCCGGCCTCAGTCGCGCCGGCTGAGGAGCCGCCGCTTGATATCGGCAATCGCCCGCGCAGGATTGAGATCCTTCGGGCAGGCTTCGACGCAATTCATGATTGTGTGACAACGATAGAGCCGGAAGGAATCTTCGAGCTGGTCGAGGCGCTCGCGTTCCGCCTGATCGCGCGTATCCACGATCCAGCGATAGGCGGCGAGCAGCGCCGCGGGGCCGAGGTAACGCTCGCTGTTCCACCAGTAGCTCGGGCAACTGGTCGAGCAGCAGGCGCACAGGATGCAGGCGGATGGCCGGTCGACCAGTTCCTGATCGGCCGCAGACTGGGTCCGCTCGCGACCGGCCGGTGCCGGCTCCCGGGTCTGCAACCAGGGCCGCACCGATGCGTATTGCTCATAGAAGTGCGTCATGTCCGGCACCAGATCCTTGATGACCGACATGTGGGGCAGCGGAAAGACCCGGGACTCGCGGCCTTTCGACTCGATCGGGCTGGTGCAGGCGAGCCTGTTGAGGCCGTCGACATTCATGGCACAGGAACCGCAGATTCCCTCGCGGCAGGAGCGCCGGAATGTGAGCGTCGAATCCATCTCGTTCTTGATCTTGATGAGTGCGTCGAGAACCATGGGCCCGCAACGGTCGAGATCGACATCGAATGTGTCGACGCGAGGCGGCTGGCCAGAGTCAGGATCGAAGCGATAGACGCTGAACCGGCGGATACGCTTCGCTGACGGCGGCGCCGGAAAATGGCGGCCGGGCCGGTCGGCATAACGGGAAGTCGGGGGAAGTCGGAACTGAACCATCCGGCGTGCTCCAGTGCGTCCTAGTAGGTTCTCGCGCGCGGCGGGATCGCGTCTACGTCGCGTGTCAGCGTGTTCAGGTGCACCGGGCGATAGGCGAATCGCACCGCACCGTCGTCGGCAACCCATGCCAGCGTGTGCTTCAGCCAGTTGACATCATCGCGCGCAGGATGATCCTCGCGCGAGTGCGCACCGCGGCTCTCGGTACGGTTGGCGGCGGAATGGATCGTCGCCAGCGCCTGCCGCAACAGGTTGTCGAGCTCCAGCGCTTCGATCAGATCGGTGTTGAACACCATCGAATGGTCCGAAACGCGCAGGTCGGCGAATGCCCGGAATGTTTCGCCGATACGGTCGCAACCCTCCGCGAGGGTGGCGCCAGTCCGGAAGACGGCCGCGTCGCGCTGCATCCCACGCTGCATCTCCTCCCGCAATGACGCCGTGGAACGGCTGCCGCTGGCATTGCGGAGCTGATCGAAACGCGCAATGGCCGGATCCGTGGCCTGTGCCCCGGGTTTGCCACGAATGGCTCCCGGCCGCAGCAGTGCGGCACAGCGCGCAGCTGCCGCGCGTCCGAACACGACCAGATCCAGCAGTGAGTTGGAGCCCAGGCGGTTTGCGCCGTGCACCGAGACGCAGGCGGCTTCCCCGATCGCCATCAGCCCCGGCACGACGGTTTCCGCGTCGCCATTCCTGGAAGTCAGCACTTCGCCATGAATATTGCATGGCACGCCGCCCATGTTGTAGTGAACGGTGGGCTGCACCGGGATCGGTGTCCGCGTCACATCCACGCCCGCGAAGATCATTGCGGTCTCGGCAATGCCGGGAAGCCGCTTGTGGATGACGTCGGCGCCGAGATGCTCAAGGTGCAGGAAAAGATGATCGTGCTCGGGACCGACACCGCGGCCCTCGCGTATCTCGATGGTCATGGCGCGACTGACCACATCACGCGAGGCCAGATCCTTGGCGTTTGGCGCGTAACGCTCCATGAATCGTTCGCCCTCGGAATTCCGCAGGATGCCACCCTCGCCGCGCACCCCCTCGGTGATCAGGCAACCCGCCCCGTAAATGCCGGTCGGGTGAAACTGCACGAACTCCATATCCTGCAACGGCAGACCGGCACGCAATACCATGCCGCCCCCGTCCCCGGTGCAGGTGTGCGCCGATGTGCAGGAAAAGTAAGCGCGTCCGTACCCGCCGGTGGCGAGGATCGTGGTCTGCGCAAGGAAACGGTGCAGGACCCCGGTCGCCATGTCGAGCGCCAGCACGCCCCGGCATTCGCCATCCTCCATGATGAGGTCAATCGCAAAATATTCGATGAAGAATTTTGCATCGTGGCGGAGACTCTGCTGATAAAGCGTGTGCAGCATCGCGTGACCGGTGCGATCCGCAGCCGCGCAGGTGCGCTGCGCGATGCCTTTGCCGTAATTCGTGGTCATGCCGCCGAACGGCCGCTGGTAAATACGCCCATCCTCGGTCCGCGAGAATGGCAGGCCGAAGTGCTCGAGCTCGAGAACGGCGGCCGGCGCTTCCTTGCACATGAACTCGATCGCGTCCTGGTCCCCGAGCCAGTCCGAGCCCTTGATCGTGTCGAAGAAATGGAATCGCCAGTCGTCTTCCCCCATATTGCCAAGCGCGGCGCTGATGCCGCCTTGTGCTGCCACCGTGTGACTGCGCGTCGGGAATACCTTGGTCACGCAGGCCGTTGCGAGCCCTGCCTGCGCGAGACCCACGGTCGCGCGCAAGCCCGCGCCGCCCGCGCCTACGACGACGACATCAACAGCATGGTCGATCAGTTCGTAGGCACTCATCCGGCGCGACCGCTGGCGAGTATCCAGATGGCATAGGCGACCGCAAGTGCAGCGGCCAGGTGCGCGACCTTCAAGATTCGCGCCGTTGGAATGTGCAGGCGGCCACCAACGTAATCCTCGACCACCACCTGCACGCCCTGCGCGGAATGCAGCAGCGCGCACCAGGCGAAAAGCAGCAGCAGCACCGCCTGGCTTGGCCGTGCGATCCACGAACTGACGGTCGCGTAGCCAAGATCCGGCAGGGACAGCAGCGCCATCAGGAACCACAGACCGAGCGGCACCAGGGCGATTGCCGTCAGACGCTGGTTACGCCAGTGGCCCGTCGCATCCGGGTGCGGCGGGTCGATCGCGGCGCCCGTTGCATTGCGGCTGTTCATGGCGCAGCCGCAAAGAAGCGCCAGGCCAGCGCCAGCGTGAATATCGATGCCACGGCTGCGAGCACCGCAACCGCCATACCGCTCCTGCGGGCCGCAGCCCTGTCGAAACCGAAACCAGCGTCCCAGGCCATGTGCCGCAGCCCGTTGAACAGGTGATACCAAAAGGCGATGAGCGCTCCAGCCAGCACGAGTTGCACCGGTATGCTCGAGTAGTACCGGAGCGTCGTTGCATAGGCTTCCGGGCCGCGTGCAGCCGCCACGAGCCATGCGACCAGCAGCAGGCTGCCGGCGGAAAGCGCGAGACCCGTGATGCGATGCAGGCCAGACAGAACCGTCGTCAGCGCGAGACGGTACACCTGCAGATGCGGGGACAACGGCCGGTTGTGGCTCAACAAGTCATACGTCCTCAGAAGTCGATGCAGCGGCCAGCTCTTTCCCAGTCGCCGTAGCGGGTCGGCTCGGGACCCGGCGGTCCTCCAATTTCGCGCGGCGCAACGCCGGTGGCCTCGGGCGGGGCTTCTGGATTGCTGATCGGGGTGGCTGCCGGCGGCATGGGCACAGGGGCTTGCATCGGCATCCATTCTGCCAGATCGTGAATGCGCTGCCCAAGGCCATTTGCCGCATCTTTGGCGAGTTGTACTGCGTTACGATGTCAGCGATGCCGAAAACCACTTGCACATTGCTGCCGGCGTTCTCGGTGGTTGCCGTCTCGGGGCGCGCCGCGCAATCATTCCTGCAAGGACAGCTGACAAATGACCTGCTAGGGCTCGAGCGACACCCCGGGCTGCTGGCCGCCGCCTGTAATCGCGAAGGCAGGGTGCTCGAGATCATGCGGCTCGCAGCCTATGGCGACGCCGTGCTGATGGTCGTTCGGCATTCGCTGGTGCAGCCGATGATCGCCCGCCTGAAGAAACACATCTTGCGCGCCGAAGTTTCGGTTGACGACAGCAGCCGCGCCCTGGCCGTCGCCGGAATGCTGAGCGAACAACCGGACGGATCATTGTCACAAGCGGCGGCCGGGGCCAGAGGAGCGACATTGATGGTCGCCGGCCCGCGCAGACTCCTGCTGGTGGGTTCGCCGGAATCCTTGGAGCCCGTGCTGGACGATCCGGATCGGGCATCAGCCAGCGCCTGGGAGCGCGCTTGCATCGAGGATGGCGAGCCGACCATCCACCCGGAGACTACCGGCAACTGGATCCCGCAGATGCTCAATCTCGATCTGCTGTCGGCCATCAGCTTCACGAAGGGTTGTTATGTCGGCCAGGAAGTCGTTGCGCGTACCCAGAATCTGGGCCGCGTCAAGCGCCGGATGCTGCGTTTCACCGGGCCCGCAGACGCGTCCTTTCACCCTGGACAGGTGCTCTACAGCGGCGCATCACAGGCGGCCCAGGTGGTCTCAGCCTGCGATGGGCCACGCGGCATTGAATTGCTGGCGGTGACTGAGCTGCGCCATTGCAGCGACCTGCTCGGAGCGAGGCCCGATGGCTCGGAGCTGGTGCCAGCCGACCTGCCCTACCCGGTCCCGGCGCCCGTGGATGCATCAGACCGATGAAACCGGCGCCATCGGCGGACGTGTTCGCTGCTCTGCGACGCCACGGCTAGTCGGTCTCAGCCTGCTGCCGAAGCTGCGGGAACAACAACACGTCGCGGATACTCGGCGAATCCGTCAACAGCATGACCAGCCGGTCGATGCCGACCCCGAGTCCTGCGGCCGGCGGCATTCCGTATTCGAGCGCGCGGATATAGTCGGCATCGTAGAACATCGCCTCTTCGTCGCCGGCATTCTTGCGGGCGACTTGGGCGCGGAAACGCTCGGCCTGGTCTTCCGGATCATTCAATTCGGAAAAACCATTGGCGAGTTCACGCCCATCCACGAAGAACTCGAAGCGGTCGGTAACGAACGGATCGGCATCGCGCTTGCGCGAGAGCGGTGAAACCTCGGCCGGATACGAGTGCACGAATGTCGGCTGCTCGAGCAGCCGTTCGCAGCTGCGCTCGAACAGCTCGATCTGCAATTTGCCCGCTCCATCTTCCTTGCCGGCTGCAATGTCGTGCCGCGCACAGGCCTCGCGGAGATAGGAGAGGTCACGAAGTCTGGCGCGCTCGAGCCCGGGGTTCGCCGCCAGGATCGCCTCCTCGACCGAAATCCTGGCGAATGGCGCGCCGAAATTCAGCCGCCGGCCCTGATAAAGAACTTCTCGCGAGCCCGCCACCGCGTCGGCCAGGCCCTGCATCATCCGCTCGACGAGGCCCATGAAATCCTCGCAGTCCGCATAGGCCTGATACAGCTCCAGCATCGTGAATTCGGGATTGTGCTGGGTCGAAAGGCCTTCATTGCGGAAGTTGCGGTTGATTTCGTACACGCGCTCGAAGCCGCCGACCACCAGCCGCTTCAGGTACAGCTCCGGCGCGATACGCAGGTACATGTCCTGGCCGAGGGCATTGTGATGCGTCACGAATGGCCGCGCGACCGCGCCACCCGGGATTGGCTGCATCATCGGGGTCTCGACTTCCAGGAAATCGAGCGCGTTCAGGAAATCGCGCAGAAATCGCACGATGTAGGTGCGCGTCCTGAATGTCGCGCGCGCAGTTTCGTTGACGATCAGGTCGACATAGCGCTGCCGGTAGCGCGTCTCCGTGTCCGCGAGGCCGTGCCACTTGTCCGGCAGGGGACGCAGCGATTTCACCAGCAGGCGGACCGATTCGACGCGTACCGAGAGCTCGCCCGCGCGGGTCCGCATCAGCACGCCCCGGGCACCGATGATGTCACCGACATCCCAGCTCTTGAACTCCTCGTACCATGCACCAAGCGCCTCGGCCTGGAGATAGAGCTGGATCTGCCCGCTGACGTCCTGCAGTTTCGCGAATGATGCCTTGCCCATGACGCGCTTGAACATCATGCGGCCTGCGACATGCACGCGCACGGCGCTCGCAGCCAGGCGCTCATCGCTGCGGTCACCGTAGGTCGCATGCAGGTCCTGGGCCAGCGCGTCGCGCCGGAAGTCATTCGGAAACGCCACGCCCAGCTCGCGCAGCCGCGCCAGTTTTGCGCGCCGCTCCGCGATCAGTGCGTTTTCCTCCGCTGCGGTTTTTTCTTCCATCGCCGCTCCGAGTTTCTTACAGCCCCTGCTTCAGACTCGCTTCCATGAACGGATCGAGGTCGCCATCGAGCACGGCCGTCGTGTTTCCCGTCTCGTATCCGGTGCGCAGATCCTTGATCCGTGACTGATCGAGCACATAGGACCGTATCTGGTGACCCCAGCCGACGTCGGTTTTCTGGTCCTCCAGCACACGGGCCGCGGCATTGCGCTTGTTGACTTCCAGTTCATACAACTTGGCTTTCAGCATCTTCATCGCGGTCGAGCGGTTCTTGTGCTGGCTGCGCTCCATCTGGCAGGCCACCACGATACCGCTCGGCAGATGCCGCAGGCGTACCGCGGAATCGGTCTTGTTGACGTGCTGGCCGCCTGCCCCGCTTGCACGGTAGGTATCCATCTCGATGTCCGCCGGATTGATCTGGATGCTGATCTCCTCGTCGATGACCGGCGATACGAATACTGACGCGAAGGATGTGTGGCGCCTGTTGCCCGAGTCGAATGGCGATTTCCGCACCAGCCGGTGCACGCCGGTTTCGGTCCGCAGCCAGCCATAGGCAAAGGGTCCGTCAACCTGGATCGATGCACTCTTGATGCCGGCGACTTCGCCCGGGCTCTGTTCGATGACTTCGGCATGGAATCCGCGTGAGTCCGCCCAGCGCAGATACATGCGCAACAGCATCTGCGCCCAGTCCTGCGCTTCGGTGCCGCCCGCTCCCGCCTGGATGTCCAGAAATGCGCCATGTGGATCCATCTCGCCGGGAAACATGCGCATCAACTCGAGTTGCCGCACGCGCTGCTCGAGTTCGCGCGTATCGCGATCGACTTCCGTAAAGCCGGATTCGTCGCGCTCGGTCTCGACGAGCTCGAGCAACTCGGCGGTTTCGGTCAGGCCGCGCCCGATCTGGTCGAGTTCGCCGATCGTGGCAGCCAGTCTGGCGCGCTCGCGTCCAAATTCCTGCGCCCGTTCCGGCTTGTTCCAGATTGCTGCGTCACCGAGTTCGCGGTCGAGCTCTTCGAGTCGTTCGCGCTTGCGGTCGTACTCAAAGGTACCCCCTCAGCGCGCCCAGTCGCTTGTGAAGGTCTTCGATCGCGCGGCGCGTTCCAGCGGTTTCCATGCGGACGGAATCTTATCAGACGCTCATTCGCAGGTTTGCAGGTATTCCGACTGCAGCTCCGCACGAGTCGTGCCTCCGTAGCTCGTTGACTGCAGCCGATAGACAAGCCGGATCCGCGAACCGGCGGGCGGCCGCAGCGCGCGGTCCGCATCGAAATGACCAAATGCAATTGCTTCGACGGGCCGTGACGCCGGTTCCGGCCGCAGCCAGAGCTTCAGGTGGCGATCGGCCACCACGCGGGATTCGGTCACGATAAATTCGCCGTCAAACAGCGGTTCCGCAAAGGACTGGCCCCAGGGTCCGCCGGCCTCGAGTGCGAGCGCCGTCTCGAGGGACAATTCAGCGGCCGCGAGTTCGCCATCTGTTTCGACCACGCCCAGCATCTGGTCGCGTGTCAGGTGCCGGCCGACTTCCTCGCCAAAGGCCACGGTGAATTGCGCAAGGCGCTCTTCGCGCAATGTCAGACCTGCGGCCATCGCATGCCCGCCGAAGCGTTCGATCAGGCCGGGATGCCGCACGTCGATTGCCTCGAGGACGTCACGCACATGCACGCCCGCGACCGAACGGGCCGAACCGCGCAACTCGCCGCCGCCCGCCGGGGCAAATGCGACGACCGGGCGATGCACGTGGTCCTTCATTCGCGACGCCACCAGGCCGATGATGCCCGCATGCCAGCCCGGGTCGTAGAGCGCTACGCCGACCGGGAGACTGCCTTCCTCCAGGTGCAGCCGCCGCACCGCGCTCACGGCTTCATCCCGCATGCGCAATTCCAATTCGCGGCGCTCGCGATTCAGGCTGTCGAGTTCCTGGGCCCGGGTGAGTGCATCGGCCCAGTCGTCGGTCAGCAGGCAGCGGATTCCAACCGACATGTCATCGATGCGGCCGGCGGCATTCAATCGCGGCGCGATCTGGTGACCCAGATGACGGGCAGACAGCTCCTCCAGGCGGCAGCCTGCGACCCGTGCCAGCGCCATCAGGCCGGGCACGGCCGACCTGGCGCGCAGGCGCTTCAGACCTTCCTGTACGAGAATGCGGTTATTGCGGTCGAGCGCCACGAGGTCCGCCACCGTGCCAAGCGCCACAAGGTCAAGGTAATCGGCCACGGCCGGCAGCTTAGAGCCGCGGCGCAATTCAAGTTCCCGCGTCACCGACGCCATCAGGTAGAAAGCGACCCCCACCCCGGCCAGCGCTCTGCTGCCGAACTGCGCGCCCGCCAGATTCGGGTTGACCATTGCCGCGCAGGCCGGCAGCGTCGGCCCTGGCAGGTGGTGATCCGTGACCAGCACCTGCATGCCGAGCGCCCGGGCGGCCTCGATGCCGTCGAATGCCGCGACGCCGTTGTCCACGGTGATCAGCAGATCGGCGCGCTCCCCGGCCAGGTCGGCAACCAGTACCGGCGTCAGTCCATAACCGTGACGCATGCGATCCGGCACGCGGAAATCCACATTGGAATGGCCGAGCCGCCACAACTGGCGCAGCACCAGCGCGGTGCTCGTGGCCCCGTCCGCATCGAAGTCGCCAACCACAAGGATGCGCGATCCGCGCTGCAGGTGATCGACCAGCAATTCCGTCGCCGGCCCGATCCCGTCGAGCGTTGACACCGGCAACAGCTGCCTGAGTTCCAGCACCAGTTCATCTGCATGACTGACGCCGCGCGCCGCATAGACGCGTCGCAGCACGGGATTCAGCGACTTTGGCAGTGCGTCAACGGCCCCGGATGCCCGTCGTCTGATCACGGGCGGCGAGCCACGCTCTCCGGACTGAAGCTTCATCGGCGGCCATGATAGCGGCGCAATTGGCCGCGATTGGCTATATTTTGCTCAGGCCTCCACATGCAGATCACCCGCGAACAAGGCAGCACCCCGAATTCGATCACCGCCTATGCGGCCGGCGAGATCCGCATGCAGGATCGCGCGTTTCGCTCGAGCCTGATCGCAACGCGTGATGCGCTGATCGAGAACTGGAGACACCCGCTGGTCGAGCAACTGTCGATTGGCGATTTCGCGGATCTGCTCGAACTCTCCCCGGAAGTCGTGATCCTCGGCACCGGGACCAGGCAGCGCATGCCGCCGATGGAATTGTTCGTCGCATTCGCCTCGCGCGGCATCGGCCTCGAGGTCATGGACACGGGCGCCGCCTGCCGGACGTATAACCTGCTGCTATCGGAATTTCGCGCTGTCGCGGTCGCATTGATCGTTTAGCGGCGCCGGCTTGCGACTAGCGCGGCGGCAGTTGACGGAGCGGATCGACCGGCCGCCCGTCGAGGCGGATCTCGAAGTAGAGCATCGCGATCTGGCCGGGTGCGTAGCCCATCGCGGCAATCGGCTGTCCGGCACGAACCGTGTCGCCCTCACGGACCTGGACCAGCGCGTTGTGGCCATAGGCCGAAAGCCATCCGCGATCGTGCGTGATGATGATCAGTTGACCGTAACCCCGCAGGCCGCTGCCCGTGTAGACCACCTTTCCGTCGGCCGCTGCCAGGATCGGCTGATTCAATTCGCCGTCGATGCGCAGCCCGAGCCCGCCGGAAGGCTGGGAAACTGTTCCGATCACGCGCCCGTCCTGCACCGGCCAATGCCAGGGTGGCGGCCGATGCGCCGGATCGTCCGGCGAGGCCCGCGGCGGCGCCGTACGCGGCGCGACGACGGATGGGGGCCGCCGCGTGCGCGTTCCGGGCGGCGGATTCAGCCTGATTCGCTGCCCCGCGACGATGCGATAGTCCGCTCCGATGCGGTTCCAGCGTGCGACATCGTGATAGTCGAGCCCGTAACGCAAGGAGATCGAATACAGGGTCTCGCCGGCGCGCACGACGTGCTGGTCCGGGATTGCCGGCTTTCTGCCCGCACCGGCGCAGGCCGCGAGCGCGAGGGCTGCCACCAGAACGAGGGATCGGCCGGAAGAGACGGCTGCCAGCCTGACTCCTCCCGCCACTTCAGGTAAGGCCGCCCAGCAACGGCACGAAACTGACGAAGCCCAGCCTTTCGCGCAGGAACTGGTCGGCGCGCCGCGTGAAGCGCAGCAGCTCCTGCCGGCCCTCAGGACCGACCGGCACGACCAGCCGACCGCCTTCTGCGAGCTGCTGCAGCAGCTTGTCCGGCACGGCGTGTGGCGCCGCGGCGACGAGGATCGCGTCGAATGGTGCCTGCGATGGCCAGCCATCATTGCCGTCACCATGCTTGAAGCGCACGTTGCGGATCCCGAGTTCCTTCAGGTTCTGCTTCGCGCGGTCGAGCAGGCCTTCGATACGCTCGATGCTGTATATCCGCCCGACCAGTGGCGCCAGCACTGCGGTCTGATAGCCGCAACCAGTTCCAATCTCAAGCACCTTGTCCGGCACGCCGCCGAGGGTCACGGCCTCGGTCATGCGTGCGACGACATAAGGCTGGGAAATGGTCTGGCCGTGACCGATCGGCAGCGCGGTGTCTTCGTAGGCGCGGCTTGCGAGCGCTTCGTCCACAAACAGGTGCCGCGGCACGTTGCGGATGCGGTCGAGCACGCGCGGATCGCGGATCCCCTGCTCGACGAGGCGCTGGATCAGGCGCTCGCGGGTGCGTGCCGAAGTCATGCCGATTCCGCTGCGCGTCGGTTCTTCGCGCTCGCCGCTCATGGGACCGGCTCGCGCAACCAGTCGCGCATGACGTCGAGCGCCGCGTGGCGCGTCAGATCGACCTGGAGCGGCGTGACCGAAACGAAGCCGTTGGCCACGGCATGGAAATCCGTCCCGGGACCGGCGTCCTGGCCGGAACCGGCAGCGCCGACCCAGTAAATCTCGCGGCCACGCGGATCCCTGCTGCAGACCGCAGCCTCGGCGCGATGGCGGTTCCCCAGGCGCGTGACCTCGAAACCGCGCAATTCTTCATAAGGGCGGTCGGGCACGTTGACATTGAGGATCATGGAACGATGCAGGGGCTTGGCAAGCAGGCGCAGGACGAGCTCGCGCGCAATGCGCGCGGCAGCGCGGAAATTCGTGCAATTGCCGGTCTCCGGCACCAGCGACATGGCGATGGTGGGCAGCCCGAGAAAGCGACCTTCGATGGCGGCCGCCACGGTGCCCGAATACAGCACATCGTCGCCCAGATTGGCGCCGTCATTGACGCCGGACACGACCATGTCGAAATCATGTTCGAACAGGCCGGTGATCGCCAGGTGTACGCAATCGGTCGGTGTGCCGTTGATGACGTACCAGGTGTCCGGTTCGGCCTGCTGGACGCGCAATGGCACGTCGAGTGTCAGCGAATGGCTGGCACCGCTGCGATTGCGATCGGGCGCGACCAGCGTCAGCGGCGCCACGCCTGCGAGCGCCTCTTTCAGGCAGCGCAGGCCTTCGGCCCGATAGCCATCGTCGTTCGAAAGAAGGATCTTCACGGTCTCGCCTGTCCATCCCCATCGCGTGCCCGGCGACCCGGCCGCACTATACTGGAAAGCGGCGACGGCCTCGTCAGCGCCCCGTGAGTGAAGGCATGAACGAAGAAGACGAACGCAAGCTCTTTCGCGAAGCAGTGCGCGACGTGCGGCCACTCCGGCAGTCCCGGCCGCCGCCGCATCGGCCAAAGGCGCCGCCACGCGCGGTTCTGCGCCGCGCCGACGAAGCGCGAGTGCTCGCGGAGTCTCTCGATGTCGATGCAACCGAACTCGAGGTCGAGACCGGTGACGAGCTGCTGTTCCGGCGCCATGGCGTCCCTGAGGCGACCATGCGCCGCCTGCGGCGCGGTCTGTACGCATGCCGCGAAGGGCTCGATCTGCACGGCATGACCCGCTCGGAAGCGCGCCTGGCGATTCTCGATTTCCTGGCCGATGCCCGCCATCGCGGTCTGCGCTGTGTGCGGATCGTGCACGGCAAGGGGCGCGGTTCGGGTCATCGTGGACCGGTGCTGAAGGCCGCCGTCAATCGCTGGCTGCGCCGGCACGAAGCGGTTCGCGCCTTCTGCTCGGCACGACGGCCGGACGGCGGCACCGGTGCCCTGTACGTGCTGCTCGATACCTGAGCGCGTCAGTCAGCTTCGGCTTCCGGCATGGTTGCCGTGAGGGCCTCACGCAGCAGACTGGTTGCGAATCCACCGCGCGGCAATTCAAAACCGAGCTCGAGTTCCGGTCCCGCCGCGTTCCACACCAGACCCGCCGGCCGCAAGACGGTTGCGCGCCGTTCGCCCGCGACGGCACCGGCCAGGCGCTCCGGCAGTGGCGCCAGCCTATCGAGCACCTGCCGTTCGATATCAGCGGCCTCGCCCTCGGGCATCAGGCCCCCGGCTCCGCACATCGGGCCGGTCGGATGGATGTCGCCCTCACTGCAGCGGCGCCCGAGATCTTCATCGACTTGTGAAACGCGAAACACCGAGGCACTCCCGGAGAGATTCGCGATTTCGCCCGGCAACAGCAGATCCCAGCTTCGATCGGCGACACGGCGGCCGAGCACGGCGTTGAACACCAGGGAGCGGGCGGCCGACAGCAGGAAACTCCTGGCCGTGCGGTTGCGAGGCAGGCGCTGCGATTCAATCCAGTCGCTGACCTGCAGCAGGTTCGCCGCGTCGCGTCCGAATCGCTGAGGACCGAAATAGTTTGGTGCGCCGCGGCCGGCGATCGTCTGCAGCCGCGCCGTCAGCGCCGCAAGATCGCCGGTAAGTCCGCGCACCCGCAACCGGAAGCGATTGGCTGCCAGCGCGCCACGCCGCAGCTTGCGTGAATGCGGGTGCACTTCGAGGATCCGGAACCCGTCACCTTCCAGCCCCGCGGCCGACGGCCGGACTTTCCGAGCAGGCATGGAAAACCACTGCCGCGCGACAGCGTGCCGGTCCTTGAGTCCCGCATAACCGATGTCGCCGGGCGAAATTCCCGCCAGCCGGGCCAGGCATCGCACGACATGCAGCGTGTTGGCATTGCGTTTCTCGACCAGCAGGAGGAAATGGCCGCCGCCGCCGTCCGGCTGGAAAGAGAGCCGCTCCTCGACGAGAAAGTCCTCCGCAGCGCTCCGGATCAGGCCGGCGGCCGGCGGGCCGCCGTGCGCAGTGGGTGGATCGAGCGCGAGCCGGCGCCAGGTTTGCAGGCCGGCTTCGTCAGGCACTGTCACCGGCCAGCAGCAGGACAACGGCGTGAGCCGCAATGCCCTCGGCGCGGCCGATTGCGCCGAGGCCCTCGGCGGTCGTGGCCTTGAGATTGACGCGGCCGCGCTCGAGGGACAGGTCAGCCGCGATGTTGGTGCACATCGCCTCGCGGTGCGAGGCGATGCGTGGCCGCTCGGCGATCAGCGTGACGTCACAATTGGCAATTTCGTAGCCGCGCGAGGTGATGAGCCTGACAACTTCGCGCAGCATCACGCGGCTGTCAGCGCCTTTCCAGCGCGCATCGTCATCCGGGAAGTGCTGGCCAATGTCGCCTGCGCCGGCTGCACCCAGCAGCGCGTCCATCAGCGCGTGAAGCACGACGTCGCCGTCCGAGTGCGCCACGAGTCCACGGTCATGTGCGATCCGCACGCCACCGAGCGTCACGTGATCGCCGGGCCCGAAGCGGTGCAGGTCATGTCCACTGCCGATTCTCACGATTTCTCCTTCAGCAGGCGCAGCGCCGCGCGCGCAAGCGCGAGATCCGCAGGCCTGGTCACCTTGATGTTCAGTGGTGAGCCCTCGATCAGCCGCGGTCGCAGCCCCAGTCTTTCGATCGCAAGCGCCTCATCGGTGGGTTCGATCCCTTCTTCCAGCGCGCTCGCCAGCGCCCGTCGCAGCAAGCCGTGCCGGAACATCTGCGGAGTCTGCGCGCGCCACAGGCCGTCGCGCGGGACGCTTCGGCCGCTGCGCCCATCCGCGTCTGCCAGCTTGACCGTCTCGCCAATCGGCAAGGCGAGCAGACCGCCGACCTCGTCGCGGCGGCAGGCCGCAACCAGTGCGGCCAGGTCGCGGGGCGGCAGGCAGGGCCGCGCCGCATCATGCACCAGGACCCAGTCTTCCGCAGCCGCGGCGGTCAACGCTTCCAGTCCCTGCATGACGGAGCGCGCACGCGTGGCGCCACCGCTGGTGGTCACGACGCGGCGCCGGATCGAGGCCGGCAAGCGCGGCCAGCGCCGGTCGGCAACTGCCGTGACCACGACGCCGCCGGCAAGACCGGGGCAGCGCAGCAACGCCCGCATCGCATGCTCAAGCAGGCTGCGTCCCGCAATGCGCAGATAAGGTTTCGGTACGGATCCGCCGAATCGCGACGAGGCGCCGGCGGCAGGTATCACGAACCAGATGCGTTCGGACACCGGAAATTCAGGGCGTCGCAGAGGCCTTGATCGGGCGCGGCTCTGGCTGCCGGTCATCCGGTACCGGACCTGGCGCGTCCACGACCTGATAGAAAGTCTCGGACTGCGTGATCATGCCGAGATCATGGCGCGCCCGTTCCTCGAGCGCCGTCAGGCCCTGCTTGAGATCCGCGACCTCGGCTTTCATCTGGGCATTTCGTTCGGCCTGCAAGGCATTGTCGGCGCGCTGGGATGCAACGGCCCCAGCGAGATGCCAGACCTCGCGCATTCCTTCGTCCGACAGCCAGAGACGGTACTGCAGCAGGACCAGCACCGCGACAAGACCGGCCAGAAGCATCTTCATGGGTTCAAAAGGTTAGCACGGATCAGGGCGGTTTGACGGGAAAGGCTTCGCGCCCCGGATAGCGCGCGCGCGCGCCGAGCTGTTCCTCGATCCTGAGCAGCTGGTTGTACTTGGCCACGCGATCCGAGCGCGACATCGAGCCAGTCTTTATCTGTGTCGCGGTGGTGCCTACCGCGATGTCGGCGATCGTCGAGTCCTCGGTTTCGCCGGAGCGGTGCGAAATGACTGCCCCATAGCCGGCGCGCGCCGCCATTTCGATCGCCGCCAGGGTCTCGGTCAGCGTCCCGATCTGGTTCGGTTTGATCAGGATCGCATTCGCCACTTCTTCCGCGATGCCGCGCGACAGGATTTCGGTATTGGTCACGAACAAATCGTCACCCACCAGCTGGATCTTCTTGCCGAGCCGCTTTGTCAGGCCTGCCCAGCCTTCCCAATCCGATTCGGCCATGCCGTCCTCGATCGTCACGATCGGATAGCGGTCGGCCAGGGAAGCCAGATACTCCGTGAACTGCGCGGCCGTGAATCGCCGGCCCTCGGATTCCAGCAGGTACACCCCGTCGCTATGGAACTCGCTGCTCGCAACGTCGAGGCCCAGCCACACGTCCTGCCCCGCCTGGTAGCCGGCGGCGTCGATCGCTTCCAGGATCAGCGCGAGCGCGGCCTCGTTCGACGGCAGATCCGGCGCAAAACCGCCTTCGTCGCCGACCGCCGTCGACAGGCCCCGATCGTGCAACAGCTGGCGGAGGCGCTGGAAGACCTCCGCGCCACAGCGCAGCGCATCGGCGAAGCGTGGCAGACCCGCGGGCACGATCATGAATTCCTGGATGTCGAGGCTGTTGTCCGCGTGCGCACCGCCGTTGATGATGTTCATCATTGGCACCGGCATCACGACGGCATCGTCTCCGCCGAGGTAGCGGTACAGCGGCAGCTTCTGCGACTGCGCGGCGGCCCGCGCGGTTGCCAGCGAAACGGCGAGCAAGGCATTCGCGCCCAGCCGCGATTTGTTGTCGGTGCCGTCGAGTTCCAGCATGCGCCGGTCGATGCGCGCCTGGTCCTGTGCCTCGCGGCCGACCAGCGCGTCGCGCAGTTCGCCGTTGACGTGGCCGACGGCATTCAATACGCCCTTGCCCAGGAAGCGCAGCGGGTCGCCGTCGCGAAGCTCGACGGCTTCGCGCGTGCCCGTCGAAGCGCCGGACGGCACCGCAGCCCGGCCGACCGTGCCGTCCTCGAGCTCGACGTCCGCCTCGACCGTCGGATTGCCCCGCGAATCGATGATCTCGCGCCCACGGATGTCCACAATGCGCATCACACGGACTCCTCCGCGAATGGTCGCGACTTTGCCACCCGGTCGATCTCGACGAGCGTCTCGAGCAGCGATCGCATGCGCGCCAGCGGCCAGGCATTCGGCCCGTCCGACAAGGCGTGCTCCGGGTCAGGGTGGGTTTCCATGAAGATTCCCGCGACACCCGCGGCAACCGCCGCGCGCGCGAGCACCGGCACGAATTCGCGCTCGCCTCCCGAGGCGGTGCCCTTTCCGCCCGGCAACTGGACGGAATGCGTGGCATCGAACACGACCGGTGCGCCGAAAGCGCGCATCACGGCCAGCGCACGCATGTCGGATACCAGGTTGTTGTAGCCGAAACTGAAGCCGCGCTCGCAAATCATGATGTCGGCGTTGCCGGTCGAGCGTGCCTTCTCGACCACATTGGCCATTTCCCAGGGGCTCAGAAACTGTCCCTTCTTGATGTTCACGGGCCTGCCCTGGGAACAGACGTTGACGATGAAGTTCGTCTGCCGGCACAAAAAGGCCGGTGTCTGCAACACATCGACGACCGAGGCGACCTCGGCGAGCGGCGTGTCCTCATGCACGTCCGTCAGCACCGGCACGCCATGCTGGCGGCGGACCTCGGACAGGACCCGCAGGCCTTCCTCGATGCCGGGACCGCGAAAGGAAGCGCGCGACGAACGATTGGCCTTGTCAAACGATGCCTTGAACACGAACGGCATGCCGAGCGCGGCCGTGATCTCCCGGAGCTGGCCGGCGATGTCCAGGGTCAACTGCGCACTTTCGACGACACAGGGGCCGGCGATCAGGAACAGCGGCCGCTGCGGCCCGACTGTCGCGCCGGCGAGCTTCACGCGCTGGCCGCCCGCGGCATCTGCCCGCTGGCGTGCTCGCGCGCGGCGCGCACGAATCCGGTGAACAACGGGTGCCCGTCGCGCGGGTTCGAGGTGAACTCGGGATGGAACTGCACGGCGAGGAACCACGGATGCGAGGGCAATTCCACGATCTCGACCAGGTCGTCCTCGGAAAATGCGGAGAACACCAATCCTGCCTTCTGCATGCGCTCCAGGTAGTTGTTGTTGAACTCGTAGCGATGCCGATGCCGCTCATGGATCGTGTCGCGGCCATACACCGCACGCGCCAGCGTGCCGGCACGCATGCGGGATTCCTGCGCGCCGAGGCGCATCGTGCCGCCGAGGTCCGATTTCTCATCGCGCCGCAGGGTCGCCCCGCTGCGATCACGCCATTCGGTGATCAAAGCGATGACCGGATCGGGCGCCGAGCGCTGGAATTCCGTCGAGTTTGCGCCGGAGAGGCCGAGGACATTGCGCGCGAATTCGATGACCGCGACCTGCATGCCGAGACAGATGCCAAGATACGGGATTCCATGCTCGCGCGCATAGCGCACCGCCGCGATCTTGCCTTCGATGCCACGCTCGCCAAATCCGCCCGGCACCAGGATAGCGTCCATGCCGGCCAGGCAGTCCGGACCGTTGCTTTCGATGTCGGTCGACTCGACGTAGTGCACCTTGACCCGGGTACGGGTCTTCAGGCTGGCGTGCTGGAGCGCTTCATTCAGGGAAATGTATGAGTCGCGGATCTGGACGTACTTGCCGACCATCGCCACATTGACGGTCGCGTCGCAGGCGTGGCGCGCGGCGACCACCTGCTGCCACTCGCGCAGGTCGGCCGGCGGCGCATCAAGTCGCAGCTTGTCGCAGACGATGTCGTCCAGGTGCTGGTCGTGCAGCAGCAGCGGAATCCGGTAGATGTCGTCGGCATCGACCGCCGATATGACCGCGCGTTCTTCGACATTCGTGAACAGCGCAATTTTGCGGCGTTGCTCGTCCGGCAGCGGATCACGACAGCGGCACAGAAGAATGTCGGGCTGGATGCCGATGCCGCGCAGTTCCTTGACCGAATGCTGGGTCGGCTTGGTCTTGATCTCGCCCGAACCGCCGACAATCGGCACCAGCGTCAGGTGGATGTACACGCAATTGCTGCGGCCCAGTTCGACGCCCATCTGGCGGATCGCCTCGAGGAATGGCAGCGACTCGATGTCGCCGACCGTGCCGCCGATCTCGACCATGCAGACATCCGCATCCCCGGCGCCCAGCATCACGCTGCGGCGGATCTCGTCCGTGATGTGCGGGATGACCTGCACGGTCGCCCCCAGATAATCGCCCCGGCGCTCGCGGGCGATCACACGCTCGTAAATGCGCCCGGTCGTGAAGTTGCTGTTGCGGCCGGTGGTGGTACGCACGAAGCGCTCATAGTGCCCGAGGTCGAGATCGGTCTCGGTTCCGTCCTCGGTGACGAAAACCTCGCCATGCTGGAACGGGCTCATCGTGCCCGGATCCACATTGATGTACGGATCGAGCTTCACCATGCCGACTTTGAGCCCGCGCGCCTCGAGGATCGCACCGAGCGAAGCCGCAGCGATGCCCTTGCCGAGCGAGGAAACCACGCCGCCGGTCACGAACACGAATCGCGTCATGATGAGTCCCCGCCGTCCAGGACAAACTACCGGGCCCGCAAACCTCGGACCGGCAAGACTGCGCCGGCCCACGGCCCGAATACGACGGGATTTCAGTCTAGAGGAAGCGCGCGCTTACCGCCAGCTAAACCGTGAGATCCGTCACAAATGAGGGGCGTCAAGCCGCTGATAAAGCCGCAATGATTGCCGTTCATCGGCCGGTCGCCCGCGTCCGTCGGGCCGGACTTCCGGCCACCCGTCGCCGCCCTATAGTGCAGGCCATGAAAACTTTGCAGACAGGCTTTACGTTGCTGGAGCTGATGCTGGTCCTCGTGATCGCAGGCGTCCTGTTCGGCATCGGCGTCCCGGCGATGGGCAATTTCATCCGCAACGCCCGGATCACCGGGGCTGCCAATGACGTCATGGTGGGCCTGCACCTCGCGCGTTCCGAGGCGATCAAGCGCCGTGTACCCGTGACGCTCTGCACGAGTGCGGCGCCACTGGCCGCAAATCCGGTCTGCACCGCTTCCGCCCAACTGCTCGGCTGGATCGCTTTCGTGGACACAAACCAGGACGGTCAGCGCAACGGCGGCGACACGGTGTTGCTACAGCGCGAGCCGCTGCCGGCCACGGTGGTCGCGCGCTCCTCGGCCAATCCGCTGCGCGTCACCTACCTGGACACCGGATTTGCGCTCAATCCCAATGCCGCGCAGCTGGTGCTCTGCGACGAGCGCGGTAACGAGAATTCCGGCGGCGAGCTTTCCGCCGCGCGCGGCATTACGGTCTCCGCGACCGGTCGCGCCGGCGTGACCCGTGACCCGACCGAGATCCAGACACTGATTGACGCGATCGGCGGCTCGATCGCGGGTTGCAGTGCGAGTTGAATCATGGGTAACGGCATGAAACCGCAGAATGGCTTCACGATGGTCGAGACGCTGGTCGCTCTCGTCGTGCTGGCCATCGGCATGCTCGGCATCGCGGCTCTGTATCTGAACAGCCTGCAGGCCGGTCGTACGGCTATTTATCGCACCGAGGCGGTCAATCTCGCCGCGGACCTCGCCGATCGGATCCGCGCCAACCGCACCGCGGTGGCTGCTTACGGCATTCTCTTTGCAGATGGCTCGGCCGAGGTGCCCGCCTGTTACACGACCGCCGGCTGCACGCCCGCGCAACTTGCCGCAAGCGACCTGAGTCGCTGGAAAGCCAGCATCGCGCAGCAGCTTCCGAATGGCCAGGGCCAGGTCGCGGTAACGCTGCCGGTCGCCGCCGGCGAGCCTGCCAGCTATGTCATCACCGTGCGCTGGGCCGAAGTCGGAGAGGCCAATCCCGTGACCTTCCAGATCGGTTTCACGACATGAACGCGTCCAACAGCATGAAACACCTGCAGCGCGGACTCAGCCTGATCGAGTTGATGGTCGCGATGTCCATCGGGCTGTTCCTGCTCGCGGGCGCGGTTTCCGTGCTCGCCAAGGGCCGCGACCTGTACCGCACGAATGACGCTTCGGCGAGATTGCAGGAAACCGCCCGCTATGCGATGAGCACGATCGAGGCCGACCTGCGCATGGCCAACTACTGGGGCCTGATGAGCCGCGCGGACCTGATCGAGAATGGGCCGGCGCTGGATCTCGCCAATTTCCCGAATGTGGACCCGACCTACGCGCTGCCGGCTGGCCTCAATCCCTATTCCGCCGCGATCAATTCCTGCGGCGCCATGTGGGCAGTGAAATTGCCCGCCTACATCGAGGCCAACAACAACGGGTATGGATTCGCCTGCGCGGCGTTCGGCACGCCCGAGCCCGCCTCCGACCAGCTCGTCGTGCGCCGCGCGGGGACGCAGGTCATCACCGCAGCGAACCTGGCCGCAAGCGCCGGCCAGATCAAGGTCCAGACCAGCCGCGTGCAGGGCACGCTGTTTGCGGATGGCGCGGTGCCGGCCGGCTACGCACCGCCGCTGTCCGAATCACGGGCCCTCGTCGCTCACGGCTACTACGTGGACCAGGACTCGGATCTGGCCGCGGGCACGCCGTCGCTGCGACGCAAGCAGCTGGGCTTCGTGGGCGGCGCGACGGTGATCCAGGATCAGGAGATCGTGCCGGGCGTCGAGGACCTGCAGGTCGAATATGGCGTGGATCTCAATGCGGACCAGAATGCCGATTTCTTCGTGCCACCCGGGACAGCCATCGCGGCCGGGCAAAATATCGTCGCGGTTCGCGTCTGGTTGCTGGTGCGCGCGGAGCAGCCCGAGTTCAGTTTCACCGACGACCGGACCTACGCCTACGCGGATCGGGTCGGTGGCGCAGCCTATACGCCCGGCGACAACTTCCGGCGCGTGCTCGTCGCCAAGACAATCGCATTGAGGAACACGCGGCGATGAACCGGAATATCAACCGCTGCGGCATCGGCTCAGGCCAGGAAGGCGCTGCCCTGATCATCGGGCTGATTCTCCTGCTCGTGCTGACGATTCTCGCCGTCTCGGGCGTCATGACTTCCACGCTGGAACTGCGCATGGTCGGCAACTCGCAACTGCAGGAGCGTGCCTTCCAGGCGGCCGAGGTGGCCGTCGAGGATGCGCTCGCCAATCCCGTCCTGAGCACCAGCGCGCCGTTCACCCAGGCCACGATTCCGAATCCGAATTCCGTGGACGACAACTACCGGTACCAGTTGCAGTACGTCGGCCAGGCGCCCCTGGGAACGGGCATGACCGGGTTCAGCATCGGCACTGCATTCACGAGCTATCACTTCGAGGTGGATGCCACGGGCACCGCGCCCGGCAACGCCTCGGCGCAGCACGTACAGAGCTTTTATGTCATCGGGCCGGGCGGCACCTGAACTTCGACGGAGATTTATATGAGCAAGAACCGCACCCATCTCAGCAAGCGTTCCAGCCATTCCGGACTGCGCCGGGCATGCATGCTCGCCGCCGTCATCGGCGCACTGGCTTCGGCCACCGCGCTCGCGGGATCGAAGCTCGAGACCGTCGAGGAATGCGTCGAGACCGGTACCGACCTGGTCTCCCTGCCGGGAGTCCCCGGCGGCATGCTGGCAGCGAAGGCCTGCACGGCCTGCGAAACGCACCGGCTGACCTTCGACCAGGCCACCCGTTACTTCATCGGCAAGGAAGCCGTGTCCTACACGCGCCTGCTGGTCGCGGCCCGCAAGGGTTCGATCCGCCTTGACGTCTTTTACCGGCCCGATACCCGGGTCCTGACTCGCCTGCGCCTGGCCGCCAGCGCCGACGCCAACAATCAGTGAGTGACTCGCCATGAGCAACAAAGCCACCCGCTATTTCCGATTCGCCTGTGCCAGCTTCTTGCTGGCGCTTGCAGGCACGGCTGTCGCCGACGAAACCGAGATTTTCACGGGCGCCGGCAATTCGCTGACGGCCCAGCTCCCGAACATCCTGTTCATCATCGACTCGTCGGGCAGCATGAGCACGAACGTCGTGACCCAGGTGCCGTTCAACCCGGCGACCACCTACGCGGGTAGCTGCGCCGCTAACCGGGTCTATTTCACGACCGGCAGCACGACGCCGAGTTGCGCGAGCTCCGCCTCGTTCCCCGCCGTCGCATTCAAGTGCAATGCGGCGACTGCGGCCCTTGCGACCAGCGGTCAGTACACCGGTGGCGCAGCGCAGTGGCGCACGCAGAGCGGCACCTTGCGTTGGCGCAACATCACGATCACCAACAGCAATACGGCCTGGGTCGAATGCCGCGCTGACGCCGGCCTGCACGGCGATGGCGTCAACCTGACCAAGCTGTGGGCCGCCGACGCCGGCAACGGCCCCTGGACCATCAATCCGGCCCAGCAGATCACCTGGACCGCGAACGGTGCGAATAACACTTACACCTTCTACTCCGCCAATTACGTCAACTGGCTGCTCAATGCGAGCACGATCACGCAGACGCGTCTGCAGATCGTCCAGGCCGCGGCCAAGCAGACCATCGACCAGCTGATGGCCGCTGACAACACCAACATCGGACTGATGCGCTACAGCATCAATACGAGCAATGGTTGCAGCGACACCCTGTCGGCCGAAGGCGGCATGGTGCTGAAGGAAATCGGCCCCGTCGGGACCAATGGGCCGGCAATCAAGTCCCTGATCGACGGCATCACCGCGAGCGGATGCACGCCGCTGTCGGAGACCATGTACGAAGCATATCTTTACCTGAGTGGCGGAGCCGTCAGATACGGCATCAATTCGCGCGTCTCGACCGGTTCCGGCGGCGCGTTCCCAAGCGTCCTGAGTTCTCGCCAGGCCTCGCCGAGTACGGGTATCTACAAGAGTCCGCTGGCGACCTCCTGCCAGAAGAACTTCATTGTGCTACTGACGGACGGTCTGCCGACTTCTGACAATTCCGCCGACACGGCCATCCAGGGATTGGTTGGCGGCAGCTGCGCCGGCACGGGCGACGGCCGCTGTCTGGAGGAAGTCGCGAAGTACATGTACGAGAACGACATGCGCCCGCCGTTGACCGGCTTGCAGAATGTCACGACCTACACGATCGGCTTCGGCCCGGAGGTCACGGGCTCAACGGCGCTGCGCAACACCGCCCAGGGTGCCGGTGGCGTATTCTACGAGGCCAACGATTCCGCGAGTCTCAGCAATGTGCTGACCCAGATCGTGCGCACGATCCTGGACTACAACACCTCGTTCACGGCCCCGGCGGTGTCGGTCAATGCCTTCAACCGCACGCAGAACCTGAATGACCTTTATGTCACCGTGTTCAAGCCCAGTGAGACCTATGCCTGGTTAGGCAACCTCAAGAAGTACCGGCTCAATCCGGATGGCACGATCGAGGACGCCACCGGCGCGCCGGCGGTCGATATTGCGACCGGCTTCTTCAAGCCCACGGCGCAGAGCTACTGGACCACGGGTGTGGACGGTGACTCCGTGCAGCTGGGTGGCGCAGCCAATGAGCAGCCGCTGCCGGCGTCGCGCAACATCTACAGCGACCTCGACACCGCGGCCGCGCTGACCGCGTCTTCGAACCAGGTGACGACCACCAACGTCCTGATCACGACGACCACGCTCGGCCTCGGGGCTGCCGAGGCACCGGGCAAGAACGCGCTGGTCAACTGGCTGCGGGGCGCCGACATCGACGATGATAACCAGGACGGCAGCGTGACCGACCCGCGCCTTGCCATGGGCGACCCGATGCACGGGCGACCGGCAACCGTCATCTACGGCGGCACCGTAGCGAGCCCGGATCCCACCGACGGCGTCGTCTATGCGGTAACCAATGACGGCTACCTGCATGCGATCAACGCAGTGGACGGCAGCGAACTGTGGGCCTTCATTCCGAAGCAGATGCTGGCGCGGGCACGAAACCTGCACCTGAACGATGCGGTGACCGACCGCGTGTTCGGCCTGGACGCCAACATCCGGGTCCTCAAGATCGAGGTCAATGAGAACGGCGTCCTCGAGCCCAGTCTCGGCGAGCGCGTTTACATTTACTTCGGCATGCGCCGTGGCGGCAACGAGTACTACAGCCTCGAGGTAACCGACCGCAACGCACCGGCGTTGCTGTGGAAGATCGGGCCGAACGAGACGGGCCTCAAGCAGATCAAGAATGCGGGCCAGAGCTGGTCCACGCCGACCATCGCCCGCGTCAATGTCAGCGGTGCGACCCAGAATACGCTGCAGCACGTGCTCGTGTTCGGCGGCGGTTATGATTCGGTCCAGGACAACGGTCCGTATGTCACGGACACCAGCGGCAACCAGATCTTCATGGTGGACGCCGTCAGTGGCAACCGGCTCTGGTATGCCGGCCCGAGCACCGACGCGAGTGCCGACCTGCGCCTTGCGTCAATGACGCACTCGATTCCGGGCGACGTCCGGGTCTTCGACCTCACCGGCGACGGCTATGCCGACCGCATGTACGCGGCCGACATGGGCGGGCGCGTGTGGCGCTTCGACATCTATAACGGGCAGCCAAAAGCAACCCTGGTCACGGGCGGCGTGTTTGCATCGCTCGGCAACGCCCACCTGTCGAGCCACCCGGATAGCTCGACCCGGCGCTTCTACAACGCACCCGACGTGTCCTTCCTGAGCTCCGGCGGCCGCACCTGGCTCAACCTCGCACTCGGCTCCGGTTATCGCGGGCATCCGCTCAACCTGAACACGCAGGATCGGTTCTACAGCCTGCGCGACTACCGGCCATTCGCGCGCCTGACCCAGGCGCAATATGGCAGCGCGACGGTCATCACCGAGGCGGACGTGACTCTCGTCGATGTGACAAGCACCATTACGCCGGCCATTCCGAGCGGCGCAGCTGGCTGGCGCATGGATCTGCGTCGTCCGTCGGCCGGCTGGACCGGCGAGAAGTCCCTGTCCGAGGCACGGACGGTGCAGAGCATGATCCAGTTCTCCAGCTATGAGCCGAACTCGAATTCCACTTCCGCGAGCACCAGCTGTTCGCCGGGTATCGGCACGAACCGGCTGTACACCGTGAGCGCCTACACGGGTGCGCCGGTGATCAACCGCGACAGCCCGACGGATCCGCCGGACTCGGTGGACGACCGTTCGAGCGAACTCGAGCAGGGTGGCATCGCGCCGGAAGTGGTCTGGCTGTTCCCGAGCCCCGATGATCCGGTCAACTGCGTCGGCGCCGCCTGTCGCCCGCCCCCGCGCTGCCTGGTCGGCCTCGAGACCTGCGGCGTCGGCATCAACCTGTCGCCGGTCCGGACCTACTGGCGGCAGACCGGTATCAACTAACGGACAACCACCCGGCCGCCCGCGCGGCCGGGTGGCCCGCCGGAGAATCCTGATGAAATCGAAGCAACAGCAGAAGGGTGTCACGCTGATCGAGCTGGTCGTCGTGATGATCATCATCGGCATCCTGGCCGCCGTTGCCATACCCAGTTACCGCCAATACGTGTTGCGCAGCCAGCGCTCGGACGCCAAGGATGCGTTGCTCGCGCTGGCGACCCAGCAGGAAAAGTTCTACCTGCAGTGCAACAGCTATGCGACCGACATCGCTGCCGCGAACAATTGCGGGGCCGGGGACCTGCAAGGCGCTGCGCTCAGCAAGAACGGCTGGTATCAACTCGCTGTTGATGCAGTGGCCAACCCGCTGACCAGCTACACGGTCTCGGCCACCGCCGTTGCCGGCGGCAACCAGGAACAGGACGTCGCATGCCAGGTATTCCGCGTCACCAATCTCGGTGTCCGCACGGCCGAAGACGACGGCGGCGCCGACAACACGGCCGAGTGCTGGCGCTAGAAGAGTTCCGGCCGCTCCATCCAGGCGGGTCGTAACGCGGGCTTCCCCGGCGCGACCGCCATTTCCGAGTCGATCCACAAGTCACCGACTGCCGCGAGCCGGGACCCGACAAACAAGAGCGGCAGGCGCTCCCTCATCCACGGCACGATGCCCGCCTCCTGACAGAGCTGCTTCAGGCGCTTGCGCGGTCGCGCGGCATGGGGTCGCAGTGACTCGCCCCCGGCGCGAAACCGGATGACGATCTCCTTCAGCAGACGCGAATCCAGGCCGCCCTGATCGCTTGCAATGAGGCTGATGCTCCCCAGCCCGCCTCCCAGTGCCACTGCGGCCGGCTTTGCCAGATCGAATCGCAGGGTGCCGGACGGCGGCGCTTGCAGTGGACGCATCGCGTAGAGCAGGTCGCGATAGCGTCGCAGCTCGCCACTCTCCCAGCGCACCACGGGCAGGGCATCCGGTCGCGCCTCCATCAAGTCACCCAGGATGGTCTCAAGACGCGTGGCCGACGGGGTCCCCAGGCCCTGTTCCCGGATCCACCAACGCAACAGATTGACTTGCCGGTCCCGCGACAGGCGCTGCAGGCCGCTGACCGAAAGCCTGCGTTTGTCGAGCAGACCCGCGGCATCTGATTCAGCCAGCGCGGCGAGCAGGCGTCCTGCCTCCGCCAGATGCCTGGCGCTTCGCGAGACGGTCGTCGCGGCCTGCGGCCAGCGCGTGCGCAGCCGGGGAAGAACCTGTTCGCGCAGCCAGCCCCGGTCAAAGCGGTCTGCATCGTTCATCGGATCCGAAACCCAGGACAGGCCCTGACGATCTGCGTAGGCCGCGAGATCCCTGCGATCGAAATCGAGCAAAGGCCGTCCATGCCATCCGGAGCCCAGGCGTGCCCGGGCGGGCATCGCGGCAAGCCCGGCGACGCCCGCGCCGCGCAGCAACTGAATCAGCACGGTTTCCATCTGGTCGTCGCGGTGATGCGCCGTCAGCAGCCATTCGCCGGCCGCCAGGCAGCCGGCGATCGCCGCATAACGCGCGTCTCGCGCTTCGGCTTCGATGCTCGCGCCCGGCGCCGGCTGAAGCGCGAGGCGCAGGATGCGCAACTCCAGATCAAGCGTGCTGCAGGATTGGCTACAGGCATCCGCCCAGCCGGCTGCTTCGGGCTGCAGTCCGTGATTCACGTGCACGGCGCGCAGCACGAGCCCGGCATTTGCGGCCCGCAGCCCAGCCATCGAATGGAGCAGCACGCTCGAATCGAGCCCGCCGCTCAGTGCCACGCAGAATCGGGACGACTGCCATTCGGGCTCGAGTGCCGACAGTGCAGCGGCCAGCCGCTCTGGGCCGAAGGCCATGTCAGGCGCCGCCGAAAACCCCGAAACCGCGCAGCCGCCGCTGCCGCTCCTCGAGCAGCGTGTCGATCGGCAGCGCCGCAAGTTTCGCCATCTGGCGCGCGAGCGCTTCCCGCAGCGACTCCGCCATCACCTGGGGATCGCGATGCGCACCGCCCAGCGGCTCTGCAATGACTTCATCGATGACATTCAGCCGGGACAGCCGCTCCGCCGTGATGCCCATGGCCTCGGCTGCCAGTTCGCGCCGGTCTGCGCTCTTCCAGAGGATGGAAGCACAGCCCTCCGGCGAGATCACGGAATAGACGCTGTACTGCAGCATCAGGAGCCGGTCGCCGACACCGATTGCCAGTGCGCCACCCGAACCGCCTTCGCCGATTACGCAGCTGATGATGGGGACGCGCAACTCCGCCATCTCGAACAGATTGCGCGCGATGGCCTCGCTCTGGTTGCGTTCCTCGGAACCCACGCCCGGGTAAGCGCCCGGCGTGTCGATCAGCGTCACGAGCGGCAGCCCGAAACGCTCTGCGGTCTTCATCAGTCGCAGCGCCTTCCGATAACCCTCGGGCTTTGGCATGCCGTAGTTGCGGCGCACGCGCTCTTTTGTATCGCGGCCCTTCTGCTGGCCGATCACCATGACAGGCGTACCGGCAAGTCGCGCAGGTCCCGCGACGATCGCCTGGTCGTCGGCATACATCCGGTCGCCATGCAGCTCCTGGAATTCGGTGAACACCAGCGGCATGTAATCGAGCACATAGGGCCGCTGCGGATGGCGAGCCAGCTGCGTGATCTGCCAGGGAGTCAGATTCCCGAAAATGCTGATCGTGAGCGCGCGACTCCTGGCGCGAAGTTTTTCGATCTCGTCCGCGGCGTTGAGTTCGGAATCCTCGCCGAGAAAGCGCAGTTCCTCGATCTTCGCCTCGAGCTCGGCGATCGGTTGCTCGAAATCGAGGAATTGCAGCGCCATTTCGCCAGTATAGTGCGGTTAATCGCCCCTGGGACCGTACATGATGCGCACACCATCGCGCCCCACCAGCCGCCCCAGGCCCTCCAGCAATTCGCGCGTCGGCCGCACCGACCATGCATCGCCGAGCGCGAGCGTCGCGCGCGCGCCGGATCCCATGTAGTGCACTGCGACGCCGCAGCGCCCGCCGGTGCAGGGCTTCAGTGTTTCCTCGAGACGCTGGATGAAGCGGATGTCGCCGGTTCCGCCCGGCCAGCGGATGATCAGGCGGCGTGCTTCGCGCTCGCGCAATTCCTCGATCGGCGTCAGTTTCTTCGCGTTGACACGCCAGTCCTCGATGAACTCGTCGAAGCGTAGCTGGCCCTCGACCACCAGGATCGCGTCGCGCGCGATGACATGCCTGTGCTGCTGGTAGACGTCATCGAACATGCTGACCTCGATGCGCCCGCTGCGGTCATCCAGCACCAGCGTCATGCGCGGTCCGCGCCGCCGGATTTCGTGCACCAGACCGGCAAGCGTCACGTTGCGGCCACCCCCGCCCCAGGACGCCGAGCCCGCGGCAGGCCGCGGGCCGCCAAGATCCGCAATGCGCGCCGCGACCAGCTGCCGCAGTTCCTGCTCGTACTCCGCAATCGGGTGTCCCGTCAGGTAGAGCCCGAGCGTGTCCCGTTCGCCCTGCAAGCGCTGCGACTCGCTCCATTCGGGCAGTTCGGTCACTTCGATCGCCGGTGTCCCGCTGGCCGCGGCCGGCCGCGCGAGTCCGCCGAACAGGTCGTTCTGGCCCGCCGCCACGGCGCGCGTGCTTTGCTCCCCGAGCTGCATCGCCGCGGGAATCATGCCGGCCAGCGTCGCACGGTTCAGGCCGAAGCCGTCGAGGCAGCCCGCCCTGACCATCGCTTCGAGTGTCCTGCGTCCGACCTGACGCAGGTCCACGCGGCCGCAGAGATCGCCGAGATCCCGGAACAGGCCACCGCGCGCGCGTTCCAGGACGATCGCGTCGACTGCGCCCTGGCCGACGCCCTTGATCGCGCCCAGACCGTAACGGATCGAGCCGGGACCGGCCACGGTGAACTGGAACATCGAATGATTCACGTCCGGTGGCAGCACTTCGAGGCCCATGCCCCTGCATTCGTCGATGAATGAGACGACCTTGTCGGTGTGATCCATGTCGGAAGACAGCACGGCGGCCATGAACGCTTCCGGGTAATGGGTCTTCAGCCAGGCGGTCTGATACGCGAGCAGCGCATAGGCCGCGGAGTGCGACTTGTTGAAGCCGTAGCCCGCGAATTTCTCGATCAGTTCGAAGATCTGCGCGGCCCGCGGCGGCGATACGCCGCGCGCGATGGCCCCGTCAATGAATACCGAGCGCTGGGTGGCCATTTCTTCGGGGCTCTTCTTGCCCATGGCGCGGCGCAGCAGGTCGGCGCTGCCCAGCGTGTAGCCGGAGAGTGTCTGCGCGATCTGCATGACCTGCTCCTGGTAGAGGATCACGCCATAAGTCGGCTTCAGGATTTCGGTCAGGCTCGGATGCAGGTAGTCGATCGGCCCGTCGCTGAGCCCGTGCTTGCGCGCCATGAAGTCGTCCACCATGCCGGACTGCAGCGGCCCCGGCCGGAACAGCGCGACCAGCGCCACGATGTCGTCAAAGCAGTCGGGCTGCAGCTTGCGCACCAGGTCCTTCATGCCGCGCGATTCAAGCTGGAAGATCGCAGTGGTCCGGCAGGACTTCAGCATCCGGTAAGTGTCCGCGTCATTCAGCGGCAGCCGCGCGATGTCCAGCGCCGGCTGTCCCGCCTTGGCTCGCTCGGCATTCACGAGCTTCACCGTCCAGTCGATGATCGTCAGGGTTCGCAGGCCAAGAAAATCAAACTTGACCAGCCCGATCAGCTCGACGTCGTCCTTGTCGAATTGCGTGACGACGCTGCCGGCGCCCGGTTCGCGATAGAGCGGGCTGAAATCGGTCAGCGCCGAGGGTGCGATCACGACGCCACCTGCATGCGTGCCGGCATTGCGCGCCAGGCCCTCGAGTTGCCGCGCGAGGTCGATGAGGTCGCGGACTTCATCCTCGGCGCCGTAGCGGCGGGCGAGCTCGGGTTCCTTTTCAATTGCTTCGGCGAGCGTGATGCCGAGTTCGAACGGAATCAGTTTTGCGACACTGTCGACAAAACCGTAAGGATGACCGAGCACCCGCCCGACATCGCGCACGACGGCGCGTGCGGCCAGCGACCCGAATGTGATGATCTGCGAAACGCGATCGCGCCCGTAGCGTTCCGCGACGTAGTCGATCACCTCATCCCGGCGCGCCATGCAGAAGTCGATGTCGAAATCCGGCATCGAAACGCGTTCCGGATTCAGGAATCGCTCGAACAGCAGGTCGTGCTGCAAGGGGTCGAGGTCGGTGATGGCAAGGGACCACGCCACCAGGGAGCCCGCGCCGGATCCGCGACCCGGCCCGACCGGAATCCCCTGTTCGCGTGCCCAGCGGATGAAATCGGCAACCACCAGGAAGTAGCCCTCGAAGCCCATCTCGGAGATGACCCGCAGTTCGTCTGCCAGGCGCGACCGGTATCGCGTTTCCTCGATCGGCCGGATCACCAGCGCGGGTTCGGCGGCCAGTGCCTCCAGCCGCATGCCAAGGCCCCGCTCGGCCAGCGCGCGCAGGTACTCGGTCACCGTGGAACCGCGCGGCACCTCGAAGGCAGGCAGAAAACTCCCGCCAAGCGTCAGTGCGAGCGAGCAGCGCCGTGCAATCTCAACGCTGTTCGCAATCGCTTCCGGCAGATCGGCAAACAGTTCGGCCATTTCGGCCGGGCTCTTCAGATACTGCTCCGGCGAATAGCGACGCGGCCGGGCCGGATCGTCGAGGCGTGCGCCGTCATGGATGCAGACCCTGGCTTCGTGCGCCTCGAACTCGTCGCGCGCGAGGAATCGCACGTCATTGGTCGCAACGATGGGCGCGGGCAGATGCGCAATCAGCGCAAGCACTTCGCTGATGTGCGCCTCCTCGCCGGCGCGGCCGGTGCGCTGGATCTCCAGGTAGAAACGATCACCAAAGAGCGCCTGCCACTTCGCGAGCAGTGCGCGCGCTTCCTCGTTGCGACCCGCGGCCAGGGCCCTGCCGATGTCGCCTTCCCCTGCGCCGGACAGCGCGATCAGTCCGGCAGTCGTGCGCTCATCCAGCCAGGCGGGATCCAGCAGCGGCCGGCCGCGCTCCTGGCCCTCCAGATAGCTGCGCGACACGAGGCGAGTGAGATTCCGGTAGCCGGCCAGTCCCTGCGCCAGCAGCGTCAGGCGGGTGGGCTCCGTGCGATCGGCTTCCTCGCGCAACCAGACATCAACGCCGATCACCGGCTTGACGCCGTGCCGTTGCGCTTCCCGATAGAACTTGACCATCGCGAACAGGTTGCTCTGGTCGGTCAGGGCAACCGCCGGCATGCCGGACGCGGCCACCGCCTGCATCAGCCGGGGGACGCGCACGATGCCGTCCACCAGCGAGTACTCGGTATGGAGTCGCAGGTGAACGAACGTGGGGACCGGATCCCCTGCTTCAACTCGGCGCATGGAGTGATCTTACCGGCGCGAAGCTCTGCCGGTGCAGGCGGCAGGGTCCGTGTTGCGCGAGCAGGCGCAGATGATCCGGCGTCGGGTAGCCCTTATGCCGCTCGAAGTCGTAACCGGGGTAGGCGAGCGCCACGCGCGCCATCCAGGCATCACGGCTGGTCTTGGCGAGGATCGATGCCGCGCTGATTTCGGCCACGAGCGCATCGCCGCCGACGATCGCCTCGACACTGCAGGGAAACCCGAGCATCGACACGGACGGGCAGCGGTTGCCGTCGACCCGGACGTGGCCAGGCACTACCGCGAGTCCCTGCAGGGCCCTGCGCATCGCCAGGAGGCTGGCCTGCAGCACGTCCAGTACGTCGACCTCGCGCGCGTCGGACCAGCCGATAGCCCAGGCGAGCGCCTTGCTTCGGATCTCGGCCGCGAGCCGCATGCGAACCTGGCCGTCCAGTTCCTTGGAATCCCGCAGCCCGGCAATCGGCCGGTCTGGATCGAGTATCACCGCGGCGGCCACGACGGGCCCCGCCAGCGGCCCCCTGCCCGCTTCGTCGACACCGGCGGCCGGCCCGCCGGATCGCAGCGGGGTGCGCGTCCTGCTCATGCGCCGCCCGCCCGGGCGAGGGCCAGAATGGCCTCGGCCGCGCGCTCGCTGGCCCCTGCCCGCAATTGGCGGTGAATGGCCGTGAACCGCACAACGAGCGCCGCGACTTCGCCTGGCTCATCCAGCCAACGCTCGATCTCGCGGCCCAGTCTTTCCGGCCGGACCTCGCCCTGGGCCAGTTCCGGAACCACCCGCTCGCCGGCGAGCAGATTCGGCTGCGCGAAATACGGCGCCTTGAGCAATCGCAGTGACCGCAGGACCAGGGCCGTCATCCAGCCAACGCGATAGGCAACCACCATGGGCCGCTTGCAGAGCAGCGCCTCGAGCGTCGCTGTTCCGGACGCGACCAGTACGGCGTCCGCAGCCGTCAGCGCTGCCTGCGAGCGCCCTTCCATGAGCTGGATTGCCACGCCGGGCGCACGTCGAGCCAGAGCCTCTTCGAACAGGGCTCTGGTCCGCGCGTTCGCCAGCGGCGCGATGAAACGAAGCGCCGGCCGCCGGCTCGCCAGCCATCCCACCGTCCCCGCAAAATCCTCCGCGAGGCGCGCGACTTCGCCGACGCGGCTGCCCGGCAGCACGGCGACGATCTGCCCATCGGCCGGCAGGCCGAGACTGACGCGGGCCCCCGCGCGATCGGGCAACAGCGGCAACTGGTCTGCAAGCGGGTGGCCGACAAAGATTGCACGCAGGCCGGCCCGGTCATAGACCTCCGGCTCGAACGGCAACAGGCACAGCACGAGGTCGAGAAAGCCCGCCATGCGCCGCGCCCGGCCGCGGCGCCAGGCCCAGACCTGCGGACTCACGTACTGCACCGTACGCAGGCCCGCGGCATGCAGGGCGCGCGCCAGATTCAAATTGAATTCCGGCGCATCGATGCCGACGAACACATCGGGCCGCCCGGCAAGGAAACGGGCCTGCAGGATGCGGCGCAGGCGCGCGAGTCGCGGCAGGTGATGCAGCACCTCGAACAGGCCCATCACGGCCAGCTCATCGGCTTGCGCCCAGGCTTCGCAGCCCTCGGCCATCATTGCCGGACCGGCCACGCCGGTAAACCTTGTGCCGGGCGCGCGTTCGCGAATTGCCCTGATCAATGCCGCACCGAGGTTGTCGCCGGATGACTCGCCAGCGACCATGCCGATTGTCAGCGCTTTCGCCTGGGTCATCAGCGAACGATGCTGCGTTCGCTGGCCGCCAGGAATTGCACGAATGGCAGCAGTTCCGGCTGATCCGCCGCGAGCGCCCGCAGTTGTTCGGTTGCCTCCGCGAGCTTCAGGCCGGACCGATACAGCAGCCGGTAGGCGCCGCGGATATTGGCGATCTGCCCCGCCGCAAAGCCACGCCGCTTGAGCCCCTCGCTGTTGACGCCCTTCGGCTCGGCCGGTGTGCCGGCCACCAGCAGGTAAGGCGGAACGTCGCGCGTAACCGCGGCATTGTTGGCCAGGAACGAGTGCGCTCCGACCTTGCAGAACTGGTGAATCCCGGAATAGCCGGACAGGATGACCCAGTCGCCAAGCTCGACATGTCCGGCAAGCGCGGTGCAGTTCGACATCACGCAGTGGCTGCCGACAATGCAGTCGTGTCCCACATGGGAATAGGCCATGAACAGGTTCTCGTCGCCAATTCTCGTGACGCCGCGGCCACCGACCGTGCCGCGATTGACCGAGCAGAATTCCCTGAACACATTGCGGTCGCCGACTTCGAGCCGGGTCGGCTCCCCCCGGTATTTCTTGTCCTGGGGCGCATCTCCGACCGACGCGAACTGGAACACCCTGTTTTCGCGGCCGAGCGTCGTCGGACCGTTGATGACGGCGTGCGGCCCGACCCAGGTTCCCGCACCGATCTTGACCCCCGCACCGATGATCGAATAGGCGCCCACCTCGACGCCTTCGCCCAGTTCCGCGTCCGGGGCGATGATGGCGCGCGGGTCGATCACTCGTCGACCTCCGGGGCGACCATCATCGTGGCCGATGCGACTTCCTCGCCGCCGACATCGGCGATCGTGGCGAATTTCCAGATGCCGCGGATCGCACGTTCCAGCGTCGCCCTGAGATTCAGCTGGTCACCCGGCTCGACCGGCCGGCGGAATCGCGCCTTGTCGATGCCGACGAAATAGAAGCGTGTATCCTCGTCCGGCACGACGCCCGCCGTCTTGAACGCGAGGATTCCGGCCGCCTGCGCCAGCGCCTCGAGGATCATGACACCCGGCATGACCGGCCGATGGGGAAAGTGCCCTGGGAAGAATGGCTCGTTGATCGTGACATTCTTGATGGCGTGGATGCTCTTGCCCGGCACACATTCGATGACCCGGTCGACCAGCAGCATTGGGTAGCGATGCGGCAGCTGCTTCAGCACCGCATGGATGTCCATCGGGAACCCTTCATTCATTCGTCCGTCTCCTGATGCGCACCTTCGCCACCGCCTTCGAGTCGTGCGAGGCGGCGCTCCAGTGCGTCGAGGCGGCGCAGCCGCGCCACTGTGCGGCGCCAGTCGATTGCCTGGATCGCGGGCATGCCAGATGAATAGGTTCCGGGTCCCGGCAGCGAATGCGTCACCATCGAGAATCCCGTCACCACGACGTCGTCGCCAATTTCGAGATGCCCCACGATGCCGACCGCCCCACCGATCATGCAACGCCGCCCGATGCTCGTGCTGCCGGAAATGCCGACGCAGCCCGCGATCATCGTGTGCGCGCCAATGCGGCAGTTATGGCCGACCTGCACCAGGTTGTCCAGCTTGACACCGTCTTCAATGACCGTGTCTTCGATGGTGCCGCGGTCGATCGTCGTGTTTGAGCCGACCTCGACATCGTCGCCGAGGCGCGTACGGCCGAGGTGCGGCACTTTCACGAATCCGTCGGGCGCCTGCGCAAAACCGAATCCCTCGCCGCCGACGACGGCACCCGGCTTGAACAGGCAACGCGCGCCGACGGTCACCTCACGGCAGATGGTCACGCTGGCCTGCAGCCTGCAGTCGTCACCCAGCCGGACTCCTTCCTCGATGACGCAGTTGGGACCGATGAAGCAGCGCTCACCGATCACGGCACCCGACCCGATCGCTACATTCGGCCCGATCCGGGCGCTCGAAGGGACCGTTGCACCGGGCGCAATGCTGGCGCCTGCCGCAACGGCGCCGGTCACCACTGCCTGCGGGAACATGCCAGCGGCGATACGCGCATACGCTGCATAGGGATGAGGGCTGATCAACGCCGCGGCGCGACAATCTGCCAGCATGTCACGCGCGAGTACCACGGCGGTCGCGCGCGTGGACGCAAGCTGCCGGCGGTACTTCGCACCGCTGCAGAACGCAAGCGTGCCCGGCGTAGCCGAAGCCAGCGAGGCCACGCCCAGGATCTTCAGACCGGGGTCGCCGGAAAGTTCAAGACCGTAGCGAACTGCCAGCTCGCCGAGCGTGATCGCCATGGCGGCGTTCGCCACCGGGGCTCGCCTGCGGCTCAGTTCTTGGGCGCTGGAGCAGGCACGGGTGCCGGCGCCTTGGCCTTTATCGTGGCGATCACCTGGGCCGTGATGTCCACGGCCTCCGCCGCAAACAACACGCCGTCGCCGACGATCAGCTGGTAGCCATTTGCACGGGCGTACGCCTGCACTTCCTGCAGCAGCGCGCGCTGGACCTTTCCGAACTCCTCGTTGCGCCGCATGTTGGCGTCTTCCTGCAGTTCGGTGAAGCGTCTCGACAGGTTGGTCTCGCCATCGCGCAGCTCCCGTTCCGCCTTGGTACGGTCCACTTCCGACATCACCGCCGCTTCGCGCTTGAGCTTGTCGGCTTTTTCCTGCAGCGCTTTCTGCTGGCCCGCCAGGTCCCGTTGCCGCGGGAGGAACTCGCCTTCGAGCGCCTGCTGGGCGGCACGCGCCTGTGGCGACTCTTCGAGCAGACGGCCGGTATTCACGTAGCCGATCTTCGTTTCGGCGTGAGCCGCGACCGGCGCGGCCGCCAGTGCGATTCCAAAGAGCAGCGCGCAGGGAATGGAATGCGTGATCATGTTTCTCTTCTCTTTCGACCCATCAGAATGCGGAACCAATCGTGAACTGGAAGCCTTCGGTCTGATCCGGGTAACGTACCGCGTCACCGTTGTATGCATTCAGCGGAATGGCATAGCTGAACCTGAACACGCCAAGCGGGGCAAGCCATTGCACCGCGACGCCCGCTGACTGCTTCAACTCATTGTAATCGAACTTGTAGTCCACCGGCGTGACCCGGTCGCGGCCGACGAATTTGACGCCGCCACCCTGCGCGAACACGTTGCCGATGTCGAAGAAGACGCTCATGCGCGTGCTCGCGCGCCATTTCTGGGGAACGGGCAGCAGCAACTCTGCGTGACCGACAAGCTTCATGTTGCCGCCGTAGGGATTTCCAAAGCCATCCTTCGGACCGAGCCGGCTCTCGGTATAACCGCGAACCGATTCGGGCCCGCCCGCGAAGAACTGGCGGTACGGCGGCAACGCCGTGGTGTCGCTGCCGAGCGGACTGCCGTAGGCCAGAGTGCCGCTGAGAGCAACCGTCCAGCGCTTGGACACCGGTATCAGCTGCAGGAAATCATAGCTGGCCGTGTAGTAATCCACCTCGCTACCAGGCGCGGTCACCGCGAGCGTCAGCGAATGCCGCATGCCGCGATCCGCAAAGATCGCACGATTGCGGGAATCGTAGAACCAGCCGGTGATCAGCTCGTAAGTATTGAACTTCGTGCCGTACAGCGTCGTCGTGATGATCAGCGGATCGTCGCTGTTGGGGTCGTCGACTTCCCTCGTGATCACCCGGGTATATGGATTGCCGTTGGCCCGCACCCAGGCCACCGCTTCGGGGGCGCTCGAATTCGGGTTGACGATCAGGTCCGACATCTGGGCGACCAGTCCGAATCGCAGACCCTGGAATTCCGTGATTGGATAACCGTATTCCATCGATGCCGACATCGTCGTGGTCGAGAAATCCGACGCCGCGGAGACGAACTGGGTAATGTCTCGGAACTGCAGGCCGACGGTGCGCGACACGCCGTCCACGGTCGTATACGGATCCGTGTGCGAGATGTTGTAGGACTGCGAGTACTGACCCGTGACAAGCTCGACCGCCAGGCGCTCACCGGATCCCATGAAGTTCGAATGCACGAAGCTGCCGTTCAGCATGACCGACTGGGATGCCGAGTAACCGATGCCGCCGCTGAACTGGCCTGGCAGGCCCTCCTTGATGTCGAAGTCCACATCGACCAGGTCCGGCGTGCCCGGTACGGGCTTTGACTCGAACTCGACCTTCTCGATGTAGGGCAGGCGCTGCAACCGCTCCTTGGAGCGCTCCAGCAGCGTATTCGACAGGTAGGAGCCCTCGAGCTGGCGCAACTCGCGCCGCAGCACTTCGTCGTCGATCGCGCTGGTGTTGATGAAATTGATGCGACGCACGTAGGCGCGGCTGCCGGGATCGACAAAGAATGTCAGGCTGACGGTCTTCTTTTCTTCGTCTTGCTGCGGGACCGGATCGATCTTCGCGAATGCATAGCCTTCCACGCCGAGCCGGTACGCCAGGAGCTCCTGCGTCTGTGTGATCAGCTTTCTTGAATAGGTCTGGCCCGGCTGGACTACCAGCAGCCGGCGCAGCTCGGCTTCCGGTACCTTCATCGTGCCGGCCAGCTTGACCTCGCCGACCTTGTAAACCTCGCCCTCATTGACATTCACGGTAATGAAGATGTCGTCTTTTTCCGGCGCGATGGCGACCTGCGTGGAGTCGACTTCGAAATTCGCGTAACCGCGGTCCTGATACCAGGACTGCAGTGTCTCCAGGTCACCCTGCAGGGATTCGCGTGAATACCGGTCATCCTGCTTGTACCAGGACAGCCACCCCGGCGTCCGGAGCTTGAATGCGTCCAGCAGCGTCTCGTCGTCGAATGCAGCATTGCCGACGATGTTGATCTGGCGGATGCGCGCGCGCTTTCCCTCAACGACCTCGATCTTGATCTTGACCTTGTTGCCCGGCACCTCTTCCACCTTGGTATCGACGCGCACCGCGTACTTGCCACGGCTGAAGTACTGGTCGGTCAGGTAGCCCTGGACTTCCTCGAGGACCGAGCGGTCGAAGGTCTTGCCTGTCGCGAGACCGACCGAGCGCAGGGATTTCTGCAGATCCTCGGTCTTGATGTCCTTGTTGCCGGAGATTTCAAAGCTTTCGATCGAGGGACGCTCGTAGACCACTACGACGAGCGTCGATCCGTCGCGGCGCAATTCGATGTCACGGAAGAACCCGGTCGCGAACAGCGCGCGGATTGCCTCCTGAAGCCGGCGCTGGTCGAGCCGGTCGCCGATATTGACCGGCAGGTAGTTGTAGACGGTGCCTTCTGAAATCCGTTGCAGGCCTTCGACCCGGATATCGCCCACGACGAACTCGGAACCCGCACCCTGCGCGAATGCTGCGGGTACGTATGCGAGCAGAATGCTGCTGATGAGCTGTCGAAGCATTTGCGCGTGGAATCCTTGCCTGGTCAGCCGAGCAGTCGTGTGATGTCGTTGTAGAAGGCAAAGCCCATCAGCAACACCAGCATCGCGACACCCAGCTTCTGGCCCAGCTCCTGTGCCCGTATCGGCAGCGGGCCCCCTCTGGCAATCTCGGCCAGCTGATACATGATCTGCCCGCCATCCAGCACCGGTATGGGCAGCAGGTTCAGTACCGCAAGCGAGATCGAGACCAGAGCCAGGAAACCGAGATAGTAGTCGAAGCCCTCGCTCGCGGTCAGCCCGGCATATTGCGCAATGTTGATCGGGCCCGAGATGTTCTTGGTGGAGACGTGTCCCGTCACCATGCGCCACAGGAATCGCACCGTCAGCGCACTCTTATCCCAGGTCTCGTGCACGGCCGGCACAAATGCCGCGAGCAGGCCATGACGTTCCACGGTCTGCATCGATTGCGGAAATTCCATGACCGCATTCGCATCCGCGCCGAGGCCGATCTGACCGATGGTCTGGCCGTCCTCGACGACGGATTTCGGGACCAGCGTGATCGAAAGCCGGGATCCGCCGCGCAGCACCGAGAGCCGCGTGGTCATGCCGGGGCGCGACCGTATCTCCGCAACGAAGGCGGCGAAGTCGTCGACCGGCCGGCCGTCGACTTCGACAATCCGGTCGCCTGGCGTCAATCCGGCGCGCTCGGCCGGAGCGCCGCTCGTCAGGGATCCGACCACGACCGGCTGTGGCGGGGACCAGAACGAGAATCCCAGACCGCGCAGCAGGATCCCGGGCTCGGTCAGGGTGCGCCGTTCTTCGGGCGGGATGATGATTTCCAGTTCCCGCTCGCGACCATCGCGACCACGCACAACGAGCGGGACCCGGCCGCCGTCCACCACTTCCTCCAGGATGCCGAGTATTGCCGCCTGGCGGGTGGGCGTCGCGCGGCCGGCAACGCGGATCAGTTCGTCGTCCGGGCGCAGCTGCGCAGCAGACGCGTAGGAATCGGGCGCGACCTGTCCGACCACCGGTTTCAGCCCCGGAATGCCGTACATGAACAGGACCCAGTACGCCGCGATGGCAAACAGGAAATTCGCGCAGGGCCCGGCAAGCAGCACCAGGATGCGCGCGAGTGGTGGCCGGCGATTGAATGCCCGATGCTCCTCGCCAGGCGGCAGCGGGCCCTCGCGTTCGTCAAGCAGGCGCACGTACCCGCCCAGCGGGATTGCGCCGAGCACGTACTCGATCTGGTCCGGAGCGGCGCCGATACGCCTGAGGATCGGCTTGCCAAAGCCGATCGAGAACCGCAGCACCTTGAATCCCAGCCGGCGCGCGACCCAGTAATGGCCGAACTCGTGCACCGAGACCAGTACACCGATCGCGAAGACGAAAGCCAAGAGCGTCGTGAGGCCCAAGCTCATGCGCGTGCCGCCAGACGGACGGAAAGCGCAGCGCGCGCCCGCTCCCGTGCCCAGGCATCAGCGGCCAGTGCATCGTCCAGACTCAGAACCGGCCTCCCTTGATGCTGTTGCAACACGCTTTCAATGACCGCCGCAATGTCGTCAAAGTTCAGACTCCGATCCAGGAAAGCCGCCACCGCCACTTCGTTGGCGGCATTGATGACCGCCGGCGCGGTCCCCCCGGCCTGGGCTGCCCTGATGGCCAGACCGAGGCACGGAAATCGTTCCAGATCAGGGGCTTCGAAGGACAACTGCGCAACCTGAACAAGGTCGAGCGATTGTACACCGGATGCGATCCGGTCCGGCCAGCCAAGCGCATGGGCGATCGGCACACGCATGTCCGGATGACTCAGCTGGGCGAGCACCGACCCATCTGCGAACTCGACCAGTGAATGGACGATGCTCTGCGGGTGAATAACGACGCTGATGCGCTCGGGGCCGATCCCGAACAGGTGGCAGGCCTCGATCAGTTCCAGCCCCTTGTTCATGAGCGTCGCGGAATCCACCGAGATCTTGCGTCCCATGCGCCAGTTGGGATGAGCGATGGCCTGTTCAGGCGTGATCGAGGCAAAATCTTCGCGGCGCATTTTCAGGAATGGGCCGCCCGAAGCCGTCAGCAGGATGCGGGTAACGCCGGGCGGCGCCCCGTGCTGGTCGCGGGGCAACAGGCACTGGAAGACCGCGTTGTGCTCGCTGTCGATCGGCAGAATCCGGGCGCCCGACCTGCGCGCGGTCTCGATCAGCAGCGCACCCGCGAGCACGAGCGATTCCTTGTTGGCGAGCAGCAACTGCTTTCCGGCTGCGGCCGCAGCCAGCGTCGGGGCCAGACCGGCAGCGCCGACAATGGCGGCCATCACGAGTTCGGCTCCCGGAAGCGTTGCCACCGTGAGCAAAGCCTCCGGCCCCGCCAGGACACGGGTGTCGCATCGCGCCGCCGACAGGCGCTCACGCAGCCGTGCGGCCGCAGCCCGATCCAGCAGGGCCGCATAGTCAGGCCGGCAGCGCAGGCACTGCTTGAAGAGCGCTTCGTCGCTGGCGCGGGCCGCAAGGCCGACGATCCGGAATCGGTCGGGATGTCGCAGGGCCACATCAAGGGTGTTCTCCCCGATCGAGCCGGTCGAACCCAGTACGACCAGGCCCCTCACGTGACGAGCCCGAACCAGCAGAAACCCAGCGCCAGCAGCGGGACTGACGAGGTCAGGCTGTCGATGCGATCCAGCATGCCGCCGTGGCCTGGCAACAGGCTGCCGCTGTCCTTCAATCCGCTCTGGCGCTTGAACATGCTCTCGACGAGGTCGCCGACCACCGAGACCAGCACAGCCGCGATGCAAAGCGACAGAAAGGCAAGCGCCGGCAGCTCAAACCATGCCATGCCGCCCAGAGCCACCAGCAGTCCCGCGACCAGGCCCCCGAGCACGCCCTCCCAGGTCTTGTTGGGGCTGACATGCGGTGCCAGATGCAGGCGGCCGAAACGGCGACCGGCGACATAGGCGCCGATGTCGGCGGCCCAGGCGAGGACCAGCGCGAACACCACCAGTTCGCGGCCATGTTCAGCCTGCTGATAGAGCCGCGCCAACGCGAGCCAGGTCGGAGCGAGCACCCAGAAACCGGCAGCGGCGGCCAGGCCCCGATTCCTGCGGCGCGACGCGAACAGGATCCAGCCAAACAGCGCCATCCAGCCGAGCATCACCACGCTCAGCACGGATTCCAGTCCTTCGCGATCGCTGCCCGCGAGCCACAACGCGGCCATTACAAAGGCACAGGCGCCGACATACACGGTGCGTGCGACCGGCGAAGTGAATCCCGCGAGCGCCGCCCATTCCCAGGCACCGACCAGTATCGATGCAGCCAGTGCCAGGATCGCGTAATGAGCTGGCAACAGCAGCAGCACCACCGCGAGCACCGCCACGAGCCCGATCGCCGTCACGACGCGCTGTCCGAGCATCAACTGCCCCGCAACTGGGCCGCCGTGCGGCCAAACCGGCGCTGGCGGGTGGCGAAGTCCGCGAGGGCGCCTTCATAGGTCGCCTCGTCGAAATCCGGCCACAAGGTGTCCGTGAACCACAGTTCGGTGTAGGCCAGGTCCCACAGCAGGAAATTGCTGATGCGCCGTTCGCCGCCGGTGCGGATGAAAAGGTCCGGTTCCACGCGACCCGCCGTCATCAGGCAACTGGCAAGCGCCGCCTCATCCAGTTTTTCGACTTCCATCGTCCCGGCGACAACCATACCGGCCAGCCGCCGCGCGGCCTGGGCAAGATCCCAGCGGCCGCCGTAAGCGACGGCCACGACCAGGTCCAGCCGCCGGTGACCTGCGGTGCGCGTCTCTGCATCCGACATCCTCTCGGCCAGCGCCGGGGCAAGACGCGAACGATCGCCGATGAACCGCAGACGGACGGCATTCGCATCGAGATCAGCGACCTCGCGGTCGAGCGCTTCGAGGAACAACTGCATCAATACTCCCACCTCGTCGACCGGCCGTTGCCAGTTCTCGCTCGAAAACGCAAAAAGGGTCAGAGCGCCGACACCGAGGCGCACCGAATGCTCGATCGTCCTACGGACCGCGCGCGCACCGGCACGGTGTCCAGCAGCGCGCGGCAGTGAGCGTTTCTCGGCCCAGCGTCCATTGCCATCCATGATCACGGCAACATGGCGCGGCACCGGCCGTGCGCTCGGTTCTTCGGTGGCGAATGCCGGCATCTCAGACCTGCAAGAGCTCTTTTTCTTTTTCGGCGAGCACGGCATCGATCTCGTGCACATGACGATCAGTCAATTTCTGGATTTCGTCCTGGGAGCGACGATCGTCATCCTCGGAAATCAGCTTCTCCTTCAGCATTTCCTTCAATTCGTTCATCAGGTCGCGGCGCACGGCGCGCACCGCCACCCTGGCATTCTCCGCCTCGTGACGCGCGACCTTGGTCAGCTCGCGCCGCCGTTCTTCGGTCATCGGCGGCAGCGGCAAGCGGATGACCTGGCCCGCCGTATTGGGCGTCAGTCCGAGGTCGGATTTCAGGATGGCCTTTTCAACGGCGCTGATTGCCGACTTGTCCCAGGGCGTGACGGCGAGCGTGCGGGCATCCTCCACCGTGACATTCGCCATCTGAACCAGCGGCACCTCGGTGCCGTAATAATCCACCTTGATGCCCTCGAGCAGGCCGGTATTGGCGCGGCCGGTGCGCATCTTGCGATAGTGGTCGCGCAGGCCTGCAACACACTTGGACATGCGCTGTGTTGCTTCGCGATTCATCTCCTCGAGCATGACGGTGTCCTCGCTGAAGCCGGCTAAAGACCGTTGGCGACCAGTGTTCCGACATCTTCGCCATCGACGATGCGCATCAGGTCGCCCTCGTTCATCAGGTTGAAGACCCGCAGCGGCAGGTCATTGTCCCTGCACATGACGATTGCCGTGGCATCCATCACACCAAGACGGTCATCGAGAACCTTGTCGAATGACAGGCTGCGGTACCTTTGCGCGCGCGGATTGCGCACCGGGTCGTCATCGTAAATGCCATTGACCTTGGTCGCCTTCAACAGCAGGTCGGCGCCGATTTCGATTGCCCGCAGGGATGCTGCAGTATCGGTCGTGAAGAACGGGTTGCCGGTGCCGGCCGCGAAGATCACGCAGCGGCCTTTTTCCAGGTGCCGCACGGCGCGGCGCCGGATGTAGTCTTCGCAGACCTCCTGGACGCGGACCGCGGACAGCACGCGTGCGAAAATCCCGAGCGACTCGAGCGCGTCCTGCAGCGCCAGGCCATTCATGACCGTCGCGAGCATGCCCATGTGGTCGGCGGTCACACGATCCATGCCGGCGCGGGCAAGTCCTGCGCCGCGGAAGATATTGCCGCCACCGATGACGATTGCGACCTGAACGCCCCGCGCCATGACGTCCCGGATCTCCCCGGCGACCCGCTTCAGGACGAGCGGATCGATGCCATAGTCCTCGGCACCGAGCAAGGCTTCGCCACTGATCTTCAGCAGGATCCTTGCCAGCGGCTTGCGGGCCTGTGCATCGTCCATGCGCATCCCCCTCTATCGAGCCAGCGCAATTATAAGGAACCCCGCCGTGGCGGGGTTCCAAGTTGGTGCCGGGTCGCAGGTTCGCTCAGGTTCGCGGTTCTCCGGATTGCGAACCTGCGACCCGGCACCAGGGACCTCAGCCGCGGCCCTCTGCCGCTTTGACCTGGGCCATGACTTCCTCGGCAAAGTTTTCCTGCTTCTTCTCGATGCCCTCGCCGACCTCAAAACGCAGGAAACCGGTGACCGCAGCTCCACCGGCCTCGAGCAGCTTGCCGACGGTCATCTCCGGATCCTTGACGAATGGCTGACCCGTCAGGCAGATCTCGGCCAGGTACTTGCGCAGCCGCCCTTCGACCATCTTGTCGACGATCGCCGCGGGCTTGCCCTCGGCGGCCGCCTGCGCGGCCAGGATCTCGCGCTCCTTGGCAAGCGTTGCTTCGGGCACGTCCGACGGCTGGACGTACTGGGGATTCGCCGCGGCCACATGCATCGCGAGGTCCCGGGCGAGTGTCGCGTCGCCGCCCTTGATGCCCACGAGCACCCCAATGCGGGTGCCATGCACGTAGCTGCCCAAGACTGCCGGTGCCTCCAGTCGCGCGAGGCGGCGAATCGTTATGTTTTCGCCGATCCGGGCAATCAGGTTGCGCCTTGTTTCTTCGACCGTCGTGCCGCCCGCAAGCGGCAGCGCGGCCACGGCCTCGGCAGTCGTCACCGTTGCCCGCAACGCAGCCGCGGCAACGGCAGCGGCGAATGCCTGGAACTCCTGCTGGCGCGCCACGAAATCGGTCTCGCAATTGACCTCGGCGAGGACTGCGCTCCGGCCGTCATCACTTCGCGCCACCACCACCGCGCCTTCCGCAGCGATGCGTGCGGCTTTCTTGTCAGCCTTGGCGAGACCCGCCTTGCGCATGATCTCGGCCGCGGCATCCAGATCGCCACCGGTCTCGACCAGGGCCTTCTTGCATTCCATCATGCCGGCGCCGGTGCGCTCGCGCAGAGTCTTGACCACATCGGCGGTGATAGCCATCGTCATTCCCCGTTCTTGTCCGATTTTCTCGATGCCGGCTTGCGGCGCACGGCAGCCTTGCCGCGCCCTTCCTCAGGCATCACCGCAATGATCGCCTGCTCGACGATGGTGTCGTCATCCGCAAGATCTGCGGGCTCAACCGGGTCGGCAACCGGACCTGCAGCCGCCTCAGCGACCGGCACCGTCTCTGTCGCCGCGGCTTCGGCAGGAGCGGCGGCGACCGGCACGCGGGCGCGCGCGGGCGCCTTGCGCCGTACATTGGCTGCCTTGCGCGGACCGCGGGCCGCGGCCTTGCGGCGCGGCTGGCCTTCCTCGTCCAGCTCGACGAACTCATCCTCGCCTGCCGGCACGACAGGTACCGAACTCTTTCCATCGAGCACGGCCTCGGCGATTCCCCCCGCATAGAGCTGGATGGCCTTCATCGCGTCATCATTGCCAGGGATCACGTAATCGATGCCATCCGGCGAGCAGTTGCTGTCCACCACCGCGACGACCGGAACGCCGAGTTTCCTCGCTTCGTGAATCGCGATCTCCTCGTGGCCGACGTCGACCACGAACAGCGCGTCCGGCAACGCATTCATTTCCTTGATGCCGCCCAGGCTGCGCAACAACTTGTCGAGCTCACGCCGGAGCTTTTGCGCTTCTTTCTTGTTGCGCCGCTCGAGCGCGCCCGTGTCACGCAATTCCTCAAGTTCGTGCAATCGCTTGATCGACTGCCGGATGGTCTTGAAGTTGGTCAGCATGCCGCCCAGCCAGCGCTGGTTGACGTAGGGCATGCCGCAACGGTTCGCCTCGACCAGGATCGCATCGCGCGCGCTGCGCTTGGTGCCGACGAACAGCACCTTGCCGCCGTCGGCGACCACGCCCTTGATGAAGGCCGCCGCCTCGTTGTAAAGCGGTAGCGTCCTCTCGAGGTTGATGATGTGTATCTTGTTTCGCTCGCCGAAGATGAAAGGGGCCATCTTCGGGTTCCAGAAGCGGGTCTGGTGTCCAAAATGGACACCCGCTTCCAGCATCTGCCGCATGGACACGCTGGCCATGATCACTCCTTGTTCGGGTTAGCCCTCCGCGAATCCGCATGCGGCAACCAGACCCGAAGGTCCGGCACCCGGCCGCACGTGACGATTTCGCGTGTGGATTTGGTTGAGAAAAAACGCCGCGCTTTATACCATCTTTGTCCCGTCGAAACAATGTGATAGGCAATACCAGTCCGTGCTGATGGCGCGTCAAGCCCAGGTCACGATCAAGTCGCCAGCCGAACAGCAGGCGATGCGGGTCGCCGGCCGCCTGGCCGCCGACGTGCTCGACATGATCGCACCGCGCGTGCTGCCCGGCGTGAGCACCGGCGAACTCGACCGGATCTGCCATGACTACATCGTCGATGTGCAGAAGGCCGTCCCGGCGCCCTTGAATTACAAGGGATTTCCCAAGTCGATCTGCACTTCGGTCAACCACGTCGTCTGCCATGGCATCCCCGGGGACCGGCAGCTGCGCGCGGGCGACATCGTCAATCTGGATGTCACCGTCATCAAGGACGGTTTTCACGGCGACACCAGCCGGATGTTCCTGATCGGGAACTGCTCGGTCCAGGCCCGGCGCCTGTGCAGCAGCGGATTCGAGGCGATGTGGCTTGGTATCCGCCAGGTAGCGCCAGGCCGGCGCCTGGGCGACCTGGGCCACGCCATCCAGCAATATGTCGAGTCCCAGGGCTATTCGATCGTGCGCGAATACTGCGGCCATGGCATCGGGCGCGGCTTCCACGAAGACCCCCAGGTGCTGCATTACGGCGAGCCGGGTACCGGACTCGCAATGGAGCCGGGCATGGCTTTCACGGTCGAGCCGATGGTCAATGCGGGCCGCCGCCATGTGCGTCTGCTGGGTGATGGCTGGACCGTGGTCACGAAGGATCACTCGCTGTCCGCCCAGTGGGAGCACACCGTGATGGTGACGGCTGCAGGATTCGAGGTTCTCACGCTCGGCAGCGCCGAACGTGCGCGTGCTTAGGCAATGCGCATCGGGCTGACCGAAGCTGGCGATGGCGTGACACCTGTCGCAGCAGGTGGCGCATTTCCCTGGGCCTATATCGAGGCGCTGAAGGCCCGGCTGCCTGCGGCTGTCGAGCCGGTCCGTGAATTCCGCGCAGCACTCGAGGAAGGCGATCGCGAACTGGCGCGCCGTTTCCACGCCGACGAACCGGTCGAGGCACTGGTGCGCGACCGCGCCCAACTGGTGGACACGTTGCTGGTGCGGGCCTGGGCAATGCATGCAGGCGATGTTTCCGCCGACCTGGCCCTGGTCGCGGTCGGAGGCTACGGTCGCGGCGAATTGCTGCCCTGCTCCGACATCGACGTCATGGTGTTGTTGCCGCAGGGCGAGCACCCGGGCTGGACCACAGCGCTCGAGAAATTCCTGACCTTCCTCTGGGATATCGGCCTCGAGACCGGCCACAGCGTCCGCACGATCGACGATTGCCAGCGCGAGGCGCTGGCCGACATCGGCGTCGCGACCACACTGATCGAGGCGCGATTGCTCGCAGGGCCAGAGTCGCTGTTCTCGGCCATGCGCCGCGCGCTCGCCCCGGACCGGCTGTGGTCAGCCCGGGATTTCTTCGACGCCAAGGTCCGTGAGCAGGCGGAACGCCATCACCGTTACCACGACACAGCCTACAACCTCGAACCGAACGTCAAGCAGAGCCCCGGGGGCTTGCGCGACCTGCAGACCATCGGCTGGGTGGCCAAGCGCCACTTCGGCGCTGACACGCTGCAGGAACTGGCAAGTCACGGTTTCCTGACGGCGCGTGAGCTCGCGCAACTGCAGGCCGCCCAGTCCTACCTGTGGCGCATCCGCTTTGCGCTGCACCTGGTGACGCAGCGCCGCGAAGACCGCCTGCTGTTCGATCACCAGATCCGCCTTGCGCGCATGTTCGGGTATGAGGATGCGACCTACACACTCGCGGTCGAGCAGTTCATGCAGCGCTACTACCGCACCGCGATGTTCGTGAGCTGGCTGAACGAACTGCTGCTGCAGCACTTCCGCGAGGAGATTCTGGCCGACCGCGACGCGCCAGCCGTTCCCGTCTCCCGGCACTTCCAGGAGCGCGACGAGTACCTCGAAGTGACGGATGAAGGCGTCTTCCTTCGCTACCCCTCGGCGCTGCTCGAAGTGTTTCTCGTCCTGCAGCAGAACCCCGGGCTCAAGGGTGTACGTGCCAACACCATCCGCCTCGTGAGCCACAACCTCTGGCTGATCGACGAGGAATTCCGGCAGAACCCGCGCAATCACCGCCTGTTCCTCGAAATCCTCGAGGCTCCCGCCGGCGTGACCCATGAGCTGCGTCGCATGAATCTCTACGGCGTGCTCGGCCGTTACATTCCCGCCTTCGGGCGCATCGTCGGCCGCATGCAGTACGACCTGTTCCATGCCTACACCGTCGATGCGCACACCTTGTTCGTGGTCAGCAATCTTCGACGCCTCGCGCTCGAGCGTTATGACCAGGAGTTTCCGAAGCTCGCGGAGATTTTCCGCTCGCTGCCAAAGCCACAGCTCGCGTACCTCGCGGCGATATTCCACGACATCGCCAAGGGTCGCGGCGGCGACCATTCTGAACTGGGCGCGGTCGATGCCGAGGCTTTCTGTCTCGAGCAGGGTCTTTCACGCTACGATGCCCGGCTCGTGGCCTGGCTGGTGCGCCATCACCTGATGCTGTCGGTGACCTCGCAGAAGCAGGACATCGCCGATCCGCAGGTCGTGAACAACTTTGCGCGCGAAGTCGGCGACCAGACCCATCTCGACTACCTGTACACGCTGACAGTGGCGGACGTGCGCGGCACCAACCCGAAGTTGTGGAATTCCTGGAAGGCCACGTTGTTCGACGAATTCTATGAACGCGTCAAGCAGGCGCTGCGCCGCGGTCTTGAGAACCCCATCGACCGCGAGCAGCTGGTTGCCGAGACGCAGTCCCAGGCGCGCGAGCTGCTGGCCGCCGCAGGAGTGGAAGCGGCCGTCGTGGATCGCATCTGGTCTGCATTCACCGATACCTATTTCTTGCGGCATTCCGCAGCCGAGATTGCCTGGCATTGCGGGCGGCTCGCGACGCGCGATCCTGACGACACCAGTCCGCTGGTCGCGGTGGCCGAACATCCGGGGCGCGGCGGTGCGACTGTCGTGCTGGTCCACACGCGTGGGCGCCGTCACAGCTTTGCCCGCACCACCGCAGCGCTCGACCAGATGGGGCTCAGCATCCAGGATGCGCGCATCACGCCGGCCATCGACGGCGCAAGTCTCGACAGTTATCTCGTGCTCGAAGACACCGGCATGCCGATCACGGATCGTCAACGCATGACCGCCATCGAGCGCCGCCTCGCCCTCGCCTTGTCCGACCACAACGCCGCGACGCCCGCCGTTGCCCGGCGCATGCCGCGCCAGGCACGCATGTTCACGACGCCGACACAGGTGACATTCAGCGACGACGCGAAGAATGGGCGTACCATCCTCGAAGTCGTCGCTGGAGACCGGCCGGGCCTGCTGTCCGAGATCGGCAAGCTGCTGTGGGACCAGCGCGTCGAATTGCACGGCGCCAAGATCATGACGGTCGGTGAGCGCGCGGAGGATGTCTTCTACGTGACGGACGAGACCGGCCACCCGCTCGAGGCGGCGCGGCGCAATGCCCTGGCCGAAGCCCTGCAGCAGGCGCTCGACGCCCGCGACGCCGCCGCCTGAGTGCCGCGCTGAAATGAACACGCTTCGGGTATTGATCGAGCAGGCATTCGAGGAACCCGCCGCGCTTTCTCCCGGCCGCGCGCCAGCCGAGCTGCTGGATGCGCTGGATCAGTGCCTGAAATTGCTGGGCAGCGGCCGGGCGCGTGTCGCCGAGCCCGCCGACGGTCGCTGGCGCGTCAACGAATGGCTGAAGAAAGCCGTACTGCTCTACTTCCGCACCCACGATAACGGGTTACAGGACGCCGGCGCCCTGCGCTTCTTTGACAAGGTACCGCTGAAGTACGCGACCTACGATGCCGGCAGATTCCGCGCCGATGGGGTGCGTGTGGTCGCCGGCGCGATCGTGCGCGAAGGAGCCCACGTGGCCCCCGATGCAGTGCTGATGCCCTGCTTCGTGAATGTCGGCGCGCATGTCGGCTCCGGCACGATGGTGGACACCTGGGCAACTGTCGGCTCCTGCGCGCAGATCGGCCGCAATGTGCACCTGTCGGGTGGCGTCGGGATCGGCGGCGTTCTGGAGCCTTTGCAGGCACAGCCCACGATCATCGAGGATGATTGCTTCATCGGCGCGCGCTCGGAAGTCGTCGAGGGAGTGATCGTCGAGCGCGGATCCGTGCTGTCGATGGGTGTCTTCATCGGCGCCAGCACGCGCATCTACGACCGTGAAGCACGCACGATCACTTACGGCCGGGTGCCAGCTGGTTCCGTGGTAGTTCCCGGCAGCCTCCCGGCAGCAGACGGTTCTCATTCGCTCTATTGCGCAGTGATCGTCAAGAAAGTTGACGCGCAGACGCGCGCCAAGACCTCCATCAACGAACTACTCCGCATGTAGCTCGGCATGCCTGATCCGGCTTGCTCATCTCCCCAGTCCCTGGGCAATACGGGTTGCCTCCTCGACTGCACGCGCCAGCACGGAGCGAATCTTGCCGTCCTCCAGAATCAGCAGACCACCGATCGTACATCCCGCGGGTGTTGTAACGTCGTCGCGCAAGTGCGCCGGATGACGACCTGTTTGTCGAACCATCTCCGCGGCGCCGCGGGCGACCTGCACGACCAGTTCCATTGCGATGTCGCGCGGCAGGCCCACGCGCACGCCCCCGTCGGCCAACGCTTCCATCATGAGATAGAAATACGCGGGACCGCTGCCGCTCAGACCAGTGACCGCATCAAAATGAGTCTCCTGCAATTCCACGCAACGTCCGACCGACTCGAAGATCGCGCGTGCCCGCCTGACGTGCTCCGCAGTTGCGCGTGTCCCGCCGCAAATCGCCGTAATCCCTTCGCGGACCACACACGGCGTGTTAGGCATCGCGCGCACGACCGCAACATTGGTCAGGATCTTCTCCAGGGTCCCTAGCGCGACACCCGCCGCCGTATAGATCACCAGCGCCCTGGGCGGCAACCCCAGCTCTTTCAGTTCGCGCGCGACGGCGGCGACATCCTTGGGTTTTACGCAAAGGAGAATGGTTCCCGTCTTTCCGATCGAGGCTTGCGCCTTGCGCAAGCCCGCGTGAATGGTAACGCCCGTGTCTCGTGCCGCCTGCTCCGCGCTCTCGCCCGAACGCGTGACCGCCCAGATTCTCGAACGCGAAACCGCGCCGGCTTTGAGCATTCCCTGAATCAGAGCCCGGCCCACGACCCCGGCTCCGATCACGCCAATCCCGTCAGAGGCTCGCTTACTCACCTGGACTCCAATACCGCATTCCTATCCGAACCGGCCCGTAATGTAGTCTTCGGTGAGCCGGTGCTTCGGGTTCGTGAAGATCATGTCGGTCGGGCCGACTTCGATCAAGTCCCCGAGGTGGAAATAGGCGGTCCGCTGCGACACTCGAGCCGCCTGCTGCATCGAGTGCGTGACGATGCAGATCGCATAATTCTGGCGCAGCTCGTCAATCAGGTCCTCGATCCTCGCGGTCGCGATCGGATCGAGCGCCGAGCAGGGTTCGTCCATCAGGATCACTTCCGGCCCGACGGCAATCGTGCGCGCGATGCACAGGCGCTGCTGCTGGCCGCCCGAGAGCGCCGTACCGGGCTGGTGGAGGCGATCCTTGACCTCCTCCCAGAGACCTGCGCGCTTCAGGCTGGTCTGCACGATCTCGTCGAGTTGCGCCCGATCGGCCGCGAGCCCGTGAATCCGCGGCCCATAGGCGACATTTTCATAAATGGACTTCGGAAAAGGATTCGGCTTCTGGAAAACCATGCCGACCCGTGCGCGCAGCTGCACGACATCCTGGCGCCGCTCGTAGATGTTCTGGCCATCCAGCGTGATCGTGCCGGTGACGACTGCGGACGGAATGATGTCGTTCAGGCGGTTCAGGCAGCGCAGCAGGGTGCTCTTGCCGCAGCCGGAAGGCCCGATCATCGCGATGACTTCATTGTGGCCGACATCGAGGCTGACATCCCGGATCGCGTGCTTGTCGCCGTAATGCACGTTGACCTGACGGCAGCTCATCACGGGATTCGGCACCGTCACGTCGCCGACCGTCTGGCGCGCAGTCGTCTCGCTGCCGCCGGCCGCAGCCGTCGCCGTCTCGAGCACCGAACTGCGACTCTGCGTTTGTGATTTGGCTGCCATGTCAGGTGCTCCGCTCTTCATGGCGCTCACCAACGCCGCTCGAACTTGTGCCGCAGGATCACGGCGGTCGCGTTCATGACCAGCAGGAAGGCCAGCAGCACCATGATCGCGCCAGAGGTACGTTCCACAAACGCGCGTTCCGGGCTGTCCGCCCACAGGAATACCTGCACCGGCAACGCGGTTGCGGGGTCAGTCAGGCTGCCTGGAATATCCGCGATGAAAGCCACCATGCCGATCATCAGCAGCGGCGCCGATTCTCCAAGCGCGCGCGCCATGCCGATGATCGCGCCAGTCAGCATGCCGGGCATCGCGAGCGGCAACACATGATGCGCGATGACCTGCACCTGTGACGCGCCGACGCCCAACGCTGCCTCGCGTATCGACGGTGGCACCGCCTTGATTGCCGCACGGCTCGCAATGATGATCGTGGGCAACGTCATCAGCGTCAGTACCAGACCGCCAACCAGCGGTGCTGAACGCGGCACGCCGAAAAACTGGATGAAGACTGCGAGGCCCAGCAGACCGAACACGATCGACGGCACCGCAGCCAGATTGTTGATGTTGACCTCGATCAGATCCGTGAAGCGGTTGGCCGGAGCGAACTCCTCGAGGTAGATCGCTGCGGCGACACCAATCGGAAATGACAGCAGCAACGTGACTGCGAGCGTCAGGAACGAGCCAGTCACGGCGCCCATTACGCCCGCCTGCTCGGGCTCGCGCGAATCGCCCGCCGTGAAGAAGATGCGGTTGAATCGTTTCTCGACGCGATGCTCGGCGGTCAATGCATCGAGCCACGTCAACTGCAGGTCCGAGATCACGCGCTGCTCTTCCGGCAGCTCCCGGTCGATCTTGCCTTTGACGATCTGGTCGATGTCGTCGTCGGCCAGCAGCCAGAGCTCCCGGGTCTTGCCGATCAGGGACGGATCCGCGAGCACGAGATCGCGCAGATCAAAAGCCGCGCCACCGCTGATGAGCGCATAAAGCTGTTTCAGCTCGCTGCGCGCCTCGACCTGCGGAAATTTCTCGCGCAGGGCGCGCTTGATCACGCCGGTGTAATCGCCGGCATTCAGCACCAGTGGTTCCCGTTTCCCTTCCGGATCAATCAGTTCCGACTCGAATGTAATGTTAACTCTGATATAGGTCTGCGCAAAGGCCGTGTAGCCCGCACTGATGATCGACAGGAACAGGAAACCGACGAACAGCAGGCCGGAGAGTGCCGCGAGAAGCCCGTAAAACTGGAATCGCCGCTCGGCGCGATAACGTCGCCGCAGGCTGCTTTCCACGCGCTGGCGGAGCTGCGACTGCGCCTGCGCGGCCGGTCCGGCATCCGCCTTATTCATATTGCTCCCGGTAACGACGGACGACATGCAGCGCAATGACGTTGAGTGTCAGCGTGACCAGGAACAACACGAGCCCGAGCGCAAACGCTGCGAGCGTCTTGGGACTGTCGAATTCCTGGTCACCAACCAGCAGCGTCACGATCTGCACGGTCACGGTCGTGACCGCCTCGAGCGGGTTGGCAGTCAGGTTCGCGGAAAGCCCGGCCGCCATCACGACAATCATCGTCTCGCCGATTGCACGCGAGACCGCGAGCAGCACGCCGCCGACGATGCCGGGCAGGGCCGCGGTCAGCACGACCTTGCGGATGGTTTCCGAACGTGTTGCGCCGAGGCCATAGGAGCCTTCGCGCAGCGATTGCGGCACGGCGGTGATCATGTCGTCCGCCAGCGACGACACGAACGGGATGATCATGATGCCCATCACGAGTCCGGCCGCCAGGGCGCTCTCCGAGGCGACCTCGAGACCGAGGCGCTCGCCCAGGCCGCGCAGCAGTGGCGCCACCGTCAACGCAGCAAAAAAACCATAGACGACGGTCGGAATGCCGGCAAGGACTTCCAGCACCGGTTTCGTGACTGCGCGAAATCCGCGGCTCGCATATTCAGACAGATAGATCGCAGAGAACAAGCCAACCGGTACCGAGATCGCCATTGCGATGAACGAGATCAACAATGTGCCGGTGAACAATGGCACGGCGCCGAATGCCCCGGATGAACCGACTTGGTCGGCGCGGATCGCCATCTGTGGGCTCCATTGGGTACCGAAGATGAATTCGGTCACCGGAACCATCCGGAAGAACAACAGCGATTCGTAGAGTACCGACAGGACAATACCGACGGTTGTCAGGATCGCAATCAGCGAGCAGCCGAGGAGCGCGGCACGCACAACCTGTTCGACGCCATTGCGAGCCCGGAGCGCCGGTGAGATCCGCGCAAGCGTGATCCAACCACCTGCGATGGCGATACACAATGCCAGCACCGCGAGGCCGGCCCGGCTCAGCGCATCCAGCCGCTGCCAGTGCCGGGCGGCCTCGGCCACTTCGGGCGAAACCGAATCCGCTGCCACGTTTCCGGCGACCACATTGCGTACGTCATTCAATACCAGCGACAACTCGCCGGGGGTCATTTCGCGCACGTCGCCGGACATCGCCTGGATCACCTGGTCGGCGATGATGCGGTCATCCAGCGCCTGCCAGCCCAGCACGACCGCGAGTGCCGGCAATCCGCACCAGATCGCCGTCAGCAAGCCGTAATAAGCCGGCAGCGAATGAAGCTTGCGTGCGCCGCGCGAGCCGCCGGCGACGCGCAAGGACCGCACGCGCCCGAACTGGTAGGCGATGGCCGTCAGCACCAGCAGCGCCAGTATCAAAGTGGAGGTCTGCATCAGCATCCCCGCGGTTTCGAGCCGGCAAGCGCCATTCTGCCGGATCTTGGCAACCCGGCCTTTCTACGCCCCGATTGTTACGGAATTGTGGCAGCCTGGGCTTGCTGCGCTGCGGGCGCGCCCGTATAAAGGGCCGCGCCCGGATGGGCCCCGGCCGGGAGTTTCACCAGAAATGTCGCGCACCCTCGACCTGACCCGGCAGCTGTTGTCCCGCGCTTCGGTGAGCCCGGTCGACGGCGGCTGCCAGGAACTCCTGATTGCACGTCTCGAGCCCATGGGCTTTGTCGTGGAGCGGATGCGATTCGGCGACGTCGATAATTTCTGGGCCCTGCGTCGCGCGGGCAAGGGCCCGGTATTCTGCTTTGCCGGCCATACGGATGTGGTGCCGCCGGGACCGCTCGCGCACTGGCATTCCGACCCCTTTGAGCCCGTCGTCCACGACGGCTGCCTGTTCGGGCGCGGCGCCGCCGACATGAAGAGCGGCCTCGCCGCCATGATCACCGCAACCGAGGAATTTGTCACCGCTGGCGCGCAATACGACGGCGCGATTGCTTTCCTGATCACGAGCGATGAGGAAGGTCCTTCGATCGACGGCACACGCCGCGTGGTCGAGGTCCTGCGGGAGCGCGGCCAGCGCATCGACTATTGCCTGGTCGGCGAGCCCTCGAGCCAGGAAGAATTCGGCGATACGATACGGATTGGCCGGCGTGGCTCACTTTCCGGAAAGCTGACGGTCCACGGCATCCAGGGTCACGTCGCCTATCCGGAGCGCGCAGAGAACCCCGTACACAGTCTTGCGCCGGCGCTCGCCGAATTGACGACGCGGACCTGGGACCAGGGCACTGAGCATTTCCAGCCGACCACATTCCAGTTCAGCAATCTCAACGCCGGCACCGGTGCGCCCAATGTGATTCCGGGTGAGTTGAACGCCCGATTCAATCTGCGCTGGTCGCCCGCGCAGACGCTGGATCGGCTCAAGGAAACCGTCATCGGCATACTCGACCGGCACGCAGTCCGATACACCCTCGACTGGATTGAATCGGGCCTGCCATTCTATTCACCGCCCGCAGTTCTCGCCGAGACAGCCGCCAAGGTCGTCCGTGAAATGACCGGGCGAAATCCGGAATTGTCGACCGGCGGCGGCACTTCCGACGGACGCTTCATTGCGCCGATGGGCGCCCAGGTCATCGAGCTTGGCGTCGTGAACCAGACCATTCACAAGGTCGATGAATGTTGCAGGGTCGAGGACATCGACCTGCTGCACCGCGCCTATCTCGGCGTGCTCAGGCAGTTGTTCGCCGCAGGTTGACCCAGACGCCGCCGGCCGTTGCGACAAGCGCGAAGACAAAGACCCAGGCAGGAATCGAAAGCCCCAGCAGTGTGAAGTCGACCGTCGCGCACTCACCGCTGGCCTTGAATACCTTGAGGATCACTTCGGTGAGCGGGAAAACGTCCAGCATGAACTTGAGATCCGCCCCGCAGGAAGCCACCGAGCCTGGCGGCTGCATCTGGATCCAGACATGACGGCCTGACGTGGCAAGCGTCGCAAGCCCCGTGATGCCGATCAGGCCCGCATAGATCGCGCCGCGCAGCCTGCCGCTCGAGTGAAGCGCGGCAAGCCCGAATGCGACAGCCATGGCCGCAACGGTCACGCGCTGGAAGATGCACAGGTGGCAGGGCTGCAAGTCCAGCGCGTACTGCGCGTAGAACGCCATCCCGAGCGCGATCAGGCAAGCCAGGAATCCGATCGAGTTCACGCTGCGCCGCGACGGCATCCTCAGCCCTGGCGCTCCTGGGCCGAATCGCGGATCTGCCGCTCCGCATCGTCGAGCGACAGATGCCGGATGTCCTTGCCGTAAACCATGTAGACCGTATATTCGCAGATGTTCTTGGCGTGGTCGCCGATGCGCTCCAGTGCGCGAACCACCCACATGACTTCGAGCGCGCGGCGGATCGAGCGCGGGTCTTCCATCATGAAGGAGATGTTCTGGCGCTGGATCGCCTCGTACTCCTCGTCAACCTTGCGGTCGCGCCGTGCGACCTCAAAAGCCTCGTCCGCGTCCAGCCGCGCAAATGCGTGCAATGCGTCGTGGACCATTTCAGTGACCAACCGCCCGAGATGGCGTATCTCGCGGTAGTGACCCGCCGGTTGCTCCATCGTGGCCAGTTTGGCAGCGATGAATCCGACCTTCTCGAGCTCGTCGCCGATGCGCTCGAGATCGGTGATGGTCTTGATGATCGCGACCATGACGCGCAAGTCTGACGCGGTCGGCTGCCGGGTCGCAATGATCCGGCCACACTCCTCGTCGATCTCGACCTCCATCTGGTTGACCTTGTAGTCATCGCGCGCGATCTGCTCGCCGAGCTCGCTGTCGCCCTCAACCAGCGCGATGACCGCCTGCTGCAGTTGCTGTTCGACGAAGCCGCCCATCTGCATGACGCGCGTACGCACGCGCTCCATGTCTTCGTTGAAGCGCCGCGAAATATGCTGGCCCAGGTCAGCTGCTTCCATGCCCCGCACTCCCGATCGACCACGCGGATTCTGGTCCATCATATCGTAGCGCCGCGCCGATCAGAACTTGTAGTTCATGTCGACCTGCAGGCGCTTGTAGTCGAGCTCGTTGCTCTGGTCGAAGTTGCGCTTGTTCAGGAAATACTGCGCATTCAGCGTCCAGCCCTTGGCAAAGCCATAGGCGAACCGGAACTGCTGGCCGCTGCCCTGCGTCGCGCCCCCGGCGAAATCCGAATCAGTCAGCGCGCCGAACAGCGAGTCCTTCTCGATCTCCTGGTGCAGGATGCCAAACTCGAACTTGCCCGGATCCGCCTTGCCAAGCAGGAATCCCAGACTGTAGGCGGTGTTCAGGTCGCTCGGATCCTCGTTCTCCGCATAGTTGGCAAACAGCATCAACGGCATGCCCCCGACCTTCATGTCCACCTGGGCGCCGGCCTCCAGGATGTTGAAGTCGTACAGCAGGCACTGCGTCACCACGGCCGGCGGCACCGGTGCCGGCAGCAGGCACTCGGAGGTGGCGGCGAAGGTCGAGTTGCCGGCCGGGTAGTCGACGAAGTTGACGGTCGAGTTCTGCACGGCGCCAAAGTCGTTGTACATCGCATACGCGGTCAGGGTGCCCCAGGGCGCCGCCCACTTGTAACCGAGCTGCGCGCCGAACACGTTGGCATCGGCGCCGGCCACTCCGGTCCTGCTGGTGTTCACCTCCGACAGCCAGAAGCCCCAGGCATTCACGAACACGCCATTGGCGGCACCGTACTTGAACGACGCCCCTTCGGGATTGATGTCGCCGTCGTAGAACATGCTGAGGCCCGGGCGTACCCACGGGTACTTCTGTTTGCCGAGCGTGAGTACCCCATTGTCGAACGCCTTCCAGTCGACGTAAGCGAGGTCCAGACGCAGGCTCTTGCGCTGGTTGGCGTCCGTCAGCGTCGCGTTGGTCGAGCGCGGATCAGCGTCATCACCCGTAGCAAGCTGGAAACCGGCGTTGACCGTGTCGTTGATTTTGGCGTCGAGCCCGAGGCGCACGCGCAGGCGCTGGCGCTCACGCTCCGGGGCGGCTTCCTGGTCGATATTCTCGTTGCGGTAACGGAAATCACCTTTCAGCTTGATGTTCTTCGCCCAGTCCATCGCCGTTGCCTGCGCGAGCCGATCTGTCTGCTTGTCATTCGACTCCTCGACGGCCGCAACGCGCGACTCCAGGGCCGCGACCGCAGGCGCCGTCTGGCCCTGTGCGGCAGCATTCGCTTTCTCGAGTTGCTCGATGCGGGCCAGCAGCGCCGGCATCATGGCGACCTGCCGCTTCAGTTCCTCGATTTCAGCCCGTTCCTGATCGGTCGTAGCCGCAAAAGCGAGCCCAGGCGCGGACAGGACCAGTCCGAGTGCACTCGCCGTGATGATGTTTCGCATTGATTTGCTTCCAGTGTTGCTTGTCTGTGGACCGTCGCTGATCTCAGACACCCTTCAGGGTGGTCAGCGCCGCGGCATCCTTGCGGACTTTTTCGCGCTCCGACTTCGGTTCCGGCACCAGTCCCTTGTCGGCCAGGTAACCCTCGTCGCCGAATGCCTTCTCGCTGGTGTATTCGTTGAGGAATTCCTTCATGCCAGGAATCACGCCGACATGCGCCTTCTTGGCGTAGATGTACAGCGCGCGCGAGATCGGATACTTGCCGGTCGAGATCGTGTCGAAGTCGGGTGCGATGCCCTCGATGGCCGAACCATGCAGGGAATTGAGGTTCTCCTCGAGGAAGCTGTAGCCGAAGATGCCGATCGCGCTCGGGTTCGCGCCCAGCTTCTGGACGATCAGGTTGTCGTTCTCGCCGGCCTCAATGTAGGCGCCGTCTTCGCGGATCGACGTGCACACCCGCTTGTAGCGCTTTTCATCCACGTCCTTCAGCGACTTGAGCCAGGAGTAGGTCTGGCAGCCGGGTTCCATGACCTGCTCCAGGAACGAGTCCCTGGTCCCGGAGGTCGGTGGCGGGCCGAGCACCTCGATGCGCACGGCCGGCAGCGCCTTGTTCACTTCCTTCCAGGTCTTGTAAGGGTTTGCGATCAACTGCGTCGGCGTGGCCGGGTCCGGGACCTGCTTGGCAAGCGCCAGGTAGACGTCCTTGCGGGTCAGCCGATAGAGCGGCGCCGCCTTGGCATTTGCCAGCACGATGCCGTCAAAGCCAACCTTGATCTCGACCACTGCGCTGACGCCGTTCTTCTTGCAGTCATCCAGCTCCGTCGCCTTGATGCGCCGTGAGGCATTCGTGAAATCCGGGTATTGCACGCCGACGCCGGCGCAGAACAGCTTCATGCCGCCGCCGGTTCCCGTGCTCTCGACCTTGGGGGTCTTGAACTGCCCGGCACGGCCGAACTGCTCGGCCACGGTCGAGGTGAACGGAAACACCGTCGAGGATCCGACGATGCTGATGTAGTCGCGCGCGGACTGGGCCACAGCCGCTGGGGCCGCCAGAATTGCCGCGAACGCCGCAATCAAGACTTTCCTGTACAAGATGATTCCTCCAGTGCTGCCATCGAACCTTGCAAGCCGGCCGGTGGCCGGGCGCCTTTGCATCGGCCGCTACTGTAGTCGGCGTTTGTTACAGAAATGCGTCAGCCGCGGGCGCGGCCGGGAACGCGCGCGGCCGGGGGCAGCCGCCGTGGTGGAAAGTGCGCGGTAAAGGTCGAGCCGCGACCTTCAACACTCGTGATCTCGAGCCGGCCGCCATGCCGCTGCAGGCTGTGCTTGACGATCGACAGGCCGAGACCCGATCCGCCGCTGGCGCGCGCCCGCGCCTTGTCCACCCGGTAGAAGCGCTCGGTCAGCCGGGGCAGGTGCTCGGTTGCGATGCCGATCCCGGTGTCCGCAACAGAAAGATGTGCGCCCGCATCGTCGCAGTGCCAGCGCACGGTGATCGTGCCATCCGCGGCCGTGTACTTGACCGCGTTCGACACGAGGTTGGAAGCGATGGAGTGCAGTTCCCGCTCGCTCCCGAGCAGTCCCCCGCCCGGCTCGATATCGAGTTCGAAGTGCGGCGGCGCCGATGCAGCTGCCTGGGCCTCGCGCACGATGCGCTCCAGCAACGCCGGCACGTCAACCAGCAGCATCGGCGCCTCGTCGGCGCTCGACTCCAGGCGGGACAGTTCCAGCAGGTCTTCGACGATCACGCGCATGCGGTCCGCCTGGCGGCGCATGTCCGCGATCGGCTCACGCCACTGCTGGTCCAGCCCGGTCTCCTCGCCGAGCTGATCGAGATAGCCCGCGATGACGGTGAGCGGCGAGCGCAACTCATGCGATGCGTTCGCCACGAAATCCTTGCGCATCTGCTCGACCATGCCCTCGCGCGTGACATCGCGGATGAGCATCAAAAGCTGGCCGCCTGCGGGAACCACGATCAGGGACAGCGAGCGCTCGTTGTCCCGCAGGCGAATCACGACGCCGGCGCCGCCGCCCTGACCCTGAAGGTAGCTGGAGAATTCGGGCTGGCGGACCAGGTTCTCAATCGGCATGCCGCGATCGGCCTTGCGCTTGAGGCCGAGCAGCAACCCCGCCATGCGATTGAACCAGATGATTTCGTGGCCTGGTGAGAGCAGCACGACGCCATCCGGCAGTGCGGCGGTCAGGCGCCGGAACTCGCGGAACAACTGGGTCACGCGACGCTTGTGGAACTGCTTGTGCCGATAGATGCGGCCGACCAGCGCGATGACGTCGCCCCAGACCCCGCCCAGATCAGGAGGAGCTTCCTCGGACCTGTGCCGCAGCCAGCGCTGCAGCCGGAACAGGTTGACGAACTGCCAGGCCAGCAGGCCGCCCAGCACGACGACCAGCCACAACCAGATCCGCCCGAACACCAGGCCCAATGCAATCGCCGCTGCGATGGCAGCAACAAGCCTGGCAATTGCAAACGACCAGGCCGAAGACACGTTCAATCTTCCTGCGCCGAGAAGCGGTAGCCTGCGCCACGCACCGTCTGCACGAGGCGGTCACAGCCACTGGCTTCGAGTGCCTTGCGCAGTCGCCGGATGTGCACGTCCACCGTGCGTTCCTCGACGTAGACATTGCCGCCCCAGACGCGGTCCAGCAACTGGCTGCGCGCATAAACGCGATCGGGATGGTTCATCAGGAACTGGAGCAGGCGATATTCGGTGGGACCGAGGGCGACAGCGTGGCCATTGGCGAGCACCCGGTGGCCGGCCTGATCGAGCGTCAGCCCCGCGAACTCAATCCGCTCGGCATTGCCCGCGGGTGCCATGCGCCGCAGCAAAGCCTGGATGCGTGCGACCAGCTCGCGTGCGGAGAAGGGTTTGGTCACGTAATCGTCGGCGCCACCCTCGAGACCCGCCACCTTGTCCGCCTCCTCCGCCCGCGCAGTCAACATGATGATCGGAATGTCCCGGGTGTTCGGGTCCTTCCTGAGCTGGCGCGCCAGCTCGAGGCCGCTGGTGTCCGGCAGCATCCAGTCGACGAGCACCAGGCCGGGCGGCCGATTGACGATGCTCGCCCGCGCGGCCTGGCAATCCTCGGCAAGCGCGACCTGAAATCCGGCCCGGCGCAGGCCGAAGGCGATCAGGTCGCGAATTGGCTGCTCGTCCTCGACGACCAGGATCAAGGTTTCCTCCTTGCGTAGTCGGGCAGCCTGACGTTTCATTGTTGAATAATTATGACACCCGGGACTTCAGCGACGATGCACGACCTCATTTCGCAGGTAGACGGGTAGCGCCTGCGCAGCCGGGAGCCCACGACCAGCGGCAAGATCGGCAGCCGCGATTAGCGCGATGTCGCTTGCGCGAGGCAGCAAGTCCGGCGCCGTCCCGACAAGTCTCGCGCCCAGGCCGGCGGCGATTGCGGGATAGGCTGCAAAGCCATGGCCTGCACCGAACCAGGGCCCTCCGTCAGGCGGCTCGACGCCGGCCGGATCCGCGACCACCTCATCGGTCTGTGCAAGCGGAACATCGGCCCTGCAGTCGAAGGCCGCCCAGTAGACCTGGCCCATGCGCGCATCCATGCAGACCAGGATGTGCTGCTTGCCGGACAAGCGCGCGGCGGCCAATGCGACGGCGGCGAGATCGCTGACCGGCAGCACCGGGAGCTGTGCACCAGCCGCAAGACCCTGCGTGATGCCTGCCGCGATGCGAAGCCCCGTGAAGCCGCCGGGACCGCGCCCGAAGGCAATCGCATCGAGCGCGGAGAGTCCGATCCGCGCCTCCGCCAGCAATTCGTCCACCATGGGCAACATCCGCTCTGCATGCCCGCGTCCAAGCAGTTCATGGCGCTCGAGCAATCGGTCCTCGAGCAGGAGCGCCACCGAACAGGCTTCGGTCGCCGAGTCGAGCGCGAGCAGCTTCATGCCTGGCGCGCCTCGGCCACCCGCAAACCGGCCTCCGCGAGCCGGCGGCGCAGGAATGCCGCCGCCTCGGCGCCATCGGCCGCGATACGGGCCGGCGGAAGCGAGGCGATGAACCTGGAGCCATAGCTGCGGCTCCTGAGGCGCGGATCGCAGATGACCACGACGCCGAAATCCTCGCGGTCGCGGATCAGCCGCCCGAAGCCCTGCTTCAGCGCCAGCACCGCCTGCGGAAGCTGGAACTCGTGAAATGGATTGCCGCCGCGCCGGCGGATGCCTTCGAGACGCGCCTTCAGCAGTGGGTCCTCGGGCGCCGCAAATGGCAGCTTGTCGATCACGACGAGTGCAAGCGCGTGACCGCGCACATCCACTCCTTCCCAGAAGCTGGCGGTACCGAGCAGCACTGCGTTGCCCAGTTCGCGAAAGCGCGCCAGCAACGTTTCGCGCGGCGCATCTCCCTGGACCAGCAACGGATAGCCGTTGCGGAACATCGGCAAGGTCTCAAGCAGGCGCGCCGCTTCACGCAGCGCCCGGTGACTGGTGAACAGCAGGAAACTGCGGCCGCCGGCCGCCTCGATCAGAGGCAATGCCTCATCGAGCACACGCCCCGTGTAACCAGGGCTCGCCGGATCCGGCATGCCGCTCGGCAGATACAGCAGCACCTGGCGCTCGAAATCGAATGGGCTGTCGATGCGCACGGATGCCGCACCGGTTGCGCCGATGCGACCGAGGAAATGCGAGAAGTCATCGCCGACCGCCAGCGTCGCCGAGGTGAAGATCCAGGCGCCGCCCTGGGCCCGCATCAATTCGCCCAGTCGCGTCGCGACTTCGAATGGCGTGAAAGACAGCGTGAAGCCCCGGTTTCCGGCCTCGACCCAGCGCAAACCGGTGTCCTGCTCCGCATCCAGTAATTGCCGCAATGTTTCACGCAGCTTGACCGCGCGCCGCTGGCATTGACGCAGGCCGGGATCCTCAGATTCGACTTCCGCGAGATCTTCCGCGACCTGCCCCAGCGCCTCACCCGCGGCTTCGAGGGCCGTGCAGAATTCTCCTGGCAGGTCCGCCCATTCGATGCGCTCGCCGCTGCCGCTGATCGCCGCCTGGGCCTGCGCGATTGCATCATCGAGGACTGACAGATGTTCGCGCGCTGCCAACCAGGCAAGACCGGAGCGGGCGAGCTCCGCGAGCGTATCGCGCGAATAGGCCGTGCACTGGCGGGCTGCGAGCGACAACCCGAAGAACTGTGCAGCGATTTCCGGAACCTGGTGCGCCTCGTCGAGTATGACGGCTTCGGTGCCCGGCAGCAGTTCCCCGAATCCCTCGTCCTTCAATGCGAGATCCGCGAGCAGCAGGTGATGATTGACAACGACAATGTCGGCGGCCTGCGCCTCGCGCCGCGCCAGGACGACGTGGCAACGCGAGTATTCCGGGCAGTCGGCACCCAGGCAATTCTCCCGCGTCGATGTCACCGCGCTCCAGGCCGGATCGGAGTCGCGCAGGCTCTTGACCTCGGACAGGTCACCGCTGGTCGTGCTGCGCGACCACTTGCGGATCCGCGCGATCATCTTGCGTTCCGGCAATTCCATTCCTGGCAGCGCGGGCATGGCGTCCGAGAGATTCAGGCGATGCAGGCAGAGATAGTTTGCGCGTCCCTTCAGGAGCGCAACCCTTACCGGCCGGCCCAGGGCCCTCGAGACGGTCGGCAGGTCGCGATGGAACAGCTGGTCCTGCAGCGTCCGGGTCCCGGTCGAGATGATGACCTGCCGTCCGGACAGCAAGGCCGGGACGAGATAAGCGTAGGTCTTGCCGGTGCCGGTGCCGGCCTCGATCGCCAGCATGCCGCGGCTCTCGAGTGTTTCGCCGACCCAGTCGGCCATCAACTGCTGCTCGCGACGCGACTCGAAGCCTTCGATGACGCGCGCGAGCGGCCCGTCGGGCCCAAGCAGTCTGGAACAGGTTCCGGAACCGGTCATCCGGGCAGTCTCAGGGCATTGCCATCCCAGATCAACGCGTTTTGCATGCCGCGTTGCATATAATTCGCGCTCCCGCAAGCGAGGCACGCATGGCAACGGCAGCAGGATCGGAATCCCCCAGGCAGGCTCCGCCGGAACTCAAGCGCTGGGTAGAGAAGGTCGCCCTGCACACGCGCCCCGAGCGTGTGCACTGGTGCGACGGCTCGGATGAGGAATACCGCCTGCTGATCCGGCAGATGCTGGCATCCGGGGATCTGCTCGAGCTGAATCCTGTCACCAACCCCGGCTGCTATCTGCACCGTTCCCATCCGTCGGACGTCGCACGCGTCGAACACCTGACTTTTGTGTGCTGCGAATCGCAGGATGACGCCGGCCCCAACAACAACTGGATGGCACCCGCCGAAGCACGGCGGAAGATGGATACACTTTTTGACGGCTGCATGCGTGGCCGGACCCTGTATGTGATCCCCTACTGCATGGGCCCGCTCGACTCGCCTTATGCCCGCTGCGGCGTGGAAATCACCGACAGCGCCTATGTCGCGGCCAACATGAAACTGATGACCCGCATGGGCAGCGCGGCACTGGCGCGCATCGCCCGCGACGGCAATTTTGTCAGGGGTCTGCATTCGATCGGCGAGCTCGATCCTGGGCGCCGCTTCATCGTGCATTTCCCGGAGTCGCTCGAAATCCAGAGCTACGGCTCTGGCTACGGCGGCAATGCGCTGCTCGGCAAGAAGTGTCACGCGCTGCGCATCGCCAGCTGGCAGGCGCGCAGCGAAGGCTGGCTCGCCGAGCACATGATGATCGTCGGTGTCGAAGATCCCGCCGGCGAAATTCACTACCTCGCATGCGCGTTCCCATCGGCCTGCGGCAAGACCAATCTGGCGATGCTGATTCCGCCGGCCGGCATGCCCGGCTGGAAGATCTGGACCGTCGGCGATGACATCGGCTGGCTGCATCCCGGGCCGGACGGCAGACTTTGGGCCATCAACCCGGAGGCAGGCTACTTCGGCGTCGTGCCAGGCACCAATGCAAGGACCAACCGGCACGCCGCCGACATGATTCGACGCGACACGATCTTCACGAATGTCGCCTTGACCGCGGATAACCAACCCTGGTGGGAGGGCCTCGACGAAGGCACACCGGTCACCGACTGGCGGGGCTTGCCATATGACCCGGCCAAGGGCCCGGCGGCGCATCCCAATTCGCGGTTCACGGTTTCGGCGCGGCAGAATCCGAGCTATTCGCCGATGGCCGATGCGCCCGAGGGCGTGCCGATTTCGGCGATCGTGTTCGGCGGTCGCCGCCGCGCACTCGCGCCGCTGGTATTCCAGGCACGCGACTGGCGTCATGGAGTGCTGATCGGCGCCGGAATGGCCTCCGAAACGACCGCAGCCGCCACCGGCGATGTCGGGGTCGTGCGCCGGGATCCGATGGCCATGACGCCGTTCGCGGGATATGACTTCGGGACCTACTGGAAGCACTGGCTTTCGATGCCGCGGCGCGTGGCACGGCTGCCGGCGATCTTCCAGGTCAACTGGTTCCGGCGCGATGCGGACGGCCGTTTCCTGTGGCCCGGCTACGGCGAGAATCTGCGTGTGCTCGCCTGGATCATCGACCGCTGTCGGGGGCGCGTTGCAGCCAATGAGACGGCCATCGGTGCGGTCCCGCGCCGCGATGCGATCAATCTGGCGGGCCTCGACTTGCCGGACGCAACGGTCTCGGAATTGCTTTCGGTCGATGTCGCGGGATGGCGCAAGGAAGCCGAAGAGATCGGCAGTTATCTCGAAAAATTCGGCGCGCGCCTGCCGGAAGGTTTGCGCAACGAACTCGACAGCCTGCGCGCGCGTCTCAATCCGGTCGTGCCCTAGCCCGACCCGGCAGAACCCGGGGTCGTGTCGGTCCCTTCTTCGCAGTTGAACTCGACCGTATGATAGGACTGCGGCTCCGGGACACGTCCGAGCCCGATGACGCCTTTGCCTTTCAGCGGTATCGCGTCGCGGCGCACGAAAGCGTCGTCGCCGTTCTCTCCCTGCACGAATGAACCATTCGTGCTCTCGTCGATCAGCATGAACCGGTTCTTGCCAGCCTCGATGCGCGCGTGCAACCTCGATACCAGATTGCCCTTGATCACGAGATCGTTTTCCTGGCCGCGGCCCAGGGTCGCGCTGGAACGTTCACGGTCGTCGAGCACCAGTTCCTCTCCGAGGTAGGTCAGGCGGATGCGGAAAGGCCGGTGCTGCTCAGTGATCGTCGCGATCGCCGGCAACATGCTGGTGGCCTCGCCGTGCTGCCACAGTACTTCGTAGATCGTGACCTCGCCGTGCTGCCCACGCGGCACCGCCACATCCACCTGGCGCGCGATCGCACGCCATTCATCGGACAGGCGCGCAAAGATTGAATCCGTAATGATGATCTGGCCCGCTTTCGCCTGGCTCGTCATCCGGTTGGCCGTGTGCACTGCAGCGCCGAACACATCGCGCGTCTCGAGCACGACAGGACCGTAGTGACAGCCGATGCGAATCGCTATGTGCTGACTGTCGACATCGAGTTCCGGATGCGAGGCGATCGCCGTCTGCATCTGCACGGCGGCGTCCATCGCCTTGTCGCAGTCCTCGAAGGTCGCGAGTATCTCGTCACCCATGGTCTTGACGACCGTGCCGCCACGCTGTTCCGTCGCGCCGCGCATGATGTCCACGCAGACTGCGACCTTGTCGCGCGCAGTCAGGTCGCCCAGCACCTCAAAGAGCCGGGTACTGCCGACGACGTCGGCAAAAAGTATGACGAGTTCTTTTTCTTTCCCCATGCCCGGTTCGAGGGTGCCTGTAGCTAGATCGTTGATTATAGGCGTTATGTCAACCCGTGACATCCCGGACCCGGGCGGCCATTTTTCCCCCAGCACGACAGATACTGGCGCGGCGCCCATATTCCGGCGCTGACATGCTTCTGGCGTCACCGGCAGGGAGGCCAGGACATGGCGCTCAGCATCGAGACAGCGACCGTTGAATCGCTGCGGCACGTCGTCGCACAGAGTCGCGGCAGCCGCCCGCTGTATGCCGGGCTCACGCAGCGCGCAGCAGCCGCGCGGCAGCTTGCCGACAGCTGCAAACGTCACCGTCTGAAATGCCTGGTCTGGTGCATCACCGACCGGCGCCTGCATATTGTGCTGCGTGGCGCGCCGGCCTCGATCACGCTTGCGGTCCACGAACTGATCGGCTCGCGCCTGAATAACGGTCACTGGCTGTCGACCATCGTCAACCGCGACATCTACCTGCTCGAGGTCGTCCGGCACGTCCTGCTGGGGCCGGTCCGGGCGGGTCTATGCCGCAAGGCCGCCGAATGGCCTTTCTCCAGCGCACGGGAATCGCTGGGCCTCAGGCCGGAGCCGGCCTGGATGGATCTCAATGCGCTCTACGATCTGCTGGGCCCGCGCGATGGGAATGGCGTCTGGCGCCTGCGTCGCTTCATGGAAGGCGAATAGCCGCAGCCAGCGCGGATTCCATCAGCGCCGGCCCCGCCCCAGGGCGGCTCGCGCCTTCACTCAGCGCACGGCGCCAGGCCCGGGCCCCCGCGCGGCCCGCAAGGAGACCCATCATGTGTCGCGTGATGGCGCGCAATGGCGTGCCTGCGTTCAATTCGCGCTCCGCGTAGCTTCGCATGTTCCTGACGATTGCCGCCGGATCCGGAGTCTCGAAGCCATCCGCGTGAATGGCGCGATGCAGCGCAGGCAGCAGATAGGGGTTGTGATAAGCCTCGCGCCCGAGCATCGCGCCGTCCACGTGCCCGAGTTGCTCGGACACCTGCGGCACGGTACGCAGCCCACCATTGACGATCACCGTCAGCGACGGGAAGTCGCGCTTGACCCGCCACGCACGCTCATAGATGAGCGGCGGAACTTCGCGGTTCTCCTTCGGGCTCAGCCCCTTCAGCACCGCCTTGCGCGCATGCACGATGACCGCGGCACAGCCTGCGGCCGCAACTTCGGAGACAAACGCGTGCAGAAATCCGTAATCGTCGCGATCGTCGATGCCAATGCGGCACTTGACCGTGACCGGCACGCCGACCGCATCGCGCATGGCCCGCACGCAGTCGCCGACCAGGCGCGGTTGTGCCATCAGGCAGGCACCGAAGGTCGCCATCTGCACGCGATCGCTCGGGCAGCCGACATTCAGGTTGATCTCGTCGTAGCCGAATGAAGCGCCGACCGCGGCTGCGCGGGCGAGTTGCCCTGGATCGCTGCCGCCGAGCTGAAGTGCGACCGGGTGCTCGGCCGGATCGAAAGCCAGCAGGCGCTGGCGGTCGCCGAACCGGATGGCATTCGCGACGATCATCTCCGTGTACAACAGGACGCGCGGCGAAAACTGGCGCAGAAAATACCGGCAGTGCCGATCGGTCCAGTCCATCATTGGCGCGACCGAGATTGGCCACGGCCTCGGCGGCATCGGCTGGCGGTCGTATCGGATGCGGCCGGTTTCTGCAATCATGTGAACCATGCACTCACTGAGAGGTGGCCGAACATGATTGCAAGGATCGTCGTCGCCAACCAGTCGGGGGCGCGATTCTACGACGCCGCTGGACCTGCGTCGCCGTTGCGGGCGGCCGGACAGCTCGCGAATCCCGAAGCCCGGCTCCACGACCGCGAGCTGAAGTCGGACCGCCCTGGTCGCGTTTTCAGCAGCGCAAAGATCCGTCCGGGCCGACGCGGGGCGGTCGCACACCACGATGCGGGCGGCGAGCGGCGTCCCCGCCGGCAACTGGCGATCGTATTTGCACGCCGGATCACCGCTGAACTGATGGCGGCGAAGCGCGGCGGCCAGTTCGAGCGCCTGGTCCTGATCGTGGCGCCCTCCTTCCTCGGCGTCCTGCGCAAAGCGCTGCCGAAATCGCTTCGATCCGACGTGGCCGCGGAGGTCGCGAAAGATTTGCTGCATCAGACGAAGGCTGAAGTGCGCGCGCACATTCCCGGGCTGGTCTTCAAGACGGCGCGCTGAACGACAGGCGGCAGCGTCATGAGCAGCGCGGCGGACTCGGCGGTTTCCCGATTCATCTGGGAAACGCGCTATCGCGATCCCGACGCGAGCCCAGCGGAGACCGGCATCGAGGAGAGCTGGCAGCGCGTCGCAAGGGCTGCGGCCGCCGCCGAAAACAATCCCGGCGCCTGGCGCGAACGCTTCCTCGGCATCCTCCGGGATTTCCGCTTCCTGCCGGCCGGCCGGATTCTTGCCGGAGCCGGCAGCTCCCGGCAGGTCACGTTATTCAGCTGCTTCGTGATGGGCGCCATCGACGATTCAATCGAAGGCATCTTCGAGGCGCTGAAGGAAGGTGCCCTGACGATGCAGCAGGGCGGCGGCGTCGGCTACGATTTCTCGACGCTGCGGCCACGCGGGCACCTGGCAAGCAGTACCGGCAGGACCGCGTCCGGGCCGGTGTCCTTCATGAAAGTCTGGGATGCCATGTGCGGCACCATTCACTCCTCCGGGGCGCGGCGTGGCGCCATGATGGGCACGCTGCGCTGCGACCACCCGGACATCGGCGAATTCATCGACGCCAAGCGCGAACTGGATGCGCTGCGATTCTTCAATCTCTCGGTGCTCGTCACCGACGCATTCATCGACGCCGTCAACCACGATGCCCCATGGCCTTTGTTGTTCCCGACCGAGGCCGGGATTCCGCAGGTTGAGCGGACCACGACCGCGCGACAGCTCTGGAACCAACTTTGCGAGAGCGCCCACCAGTGCGCCGAACCGGGCGTGCTGTTCATCGACCGCATCAACGCCGCGAATAACCTCAATTACTGCGAATCGCTGACCGCGACCAATCCCTGCGGAGAGGAACCGCTGCCGCCCTATGGCGCATGCAACCTGGGGTCGATCAATCTTGCCGCCTTTGTCATCGATCCATTCACGCCGGATGCGCGTATCGATCACCAGGCGATCGAGAATGTCGCGGCTGTCGCCGTCCGCTTTCTGGACAACATCATCGATATTTCGCGGTTCCCGCTGGACAGACAGCGGCAGCAGGTGCGGCATTCCCGGCGGATCGGACTCGGCATCACCGGCCTTGCCGATGCCCTTGCAATGCTGTCACTGCGCTATGACAGCGAAGCTGCCCGCCAGCTTGCCGCACAGGCAATGCGGGCAATCCGCGACACGGCGTACCAGACATCCGTCGATCTGGCAGGCGAACGCGGAGCATTCCCTGCCCTGCAGGCGGATGCCTATCTGGTCCGGCCATTCATCCGCGCGCTGCCCGAACACATCCGAAACGGTATCCGGTGCATCGGCATTCGCAACAGCCACCTGCTTGCGATTGCTCCTGCCGGCACGATCAGCCTGCTCGCTGGAAACATCAGCAGCGGTATCGAGCCGATTTTCCAGCTTCAGGGGACGCGCCGATTGCTATGCCCTGGCGGTGCCACGCGGGACTTCCCAACGACCGACCATGCGTATTCGCTCTGGCGCGATGCGCATGGAACCAGCGCATTGCCGGAGCCTTTCGTCACCGGGCAGGAAATTGCGCCCAGGGACCAGCTGTTGATGCAGGCGGCACTGCAGCCCAGCGTCGACGGGGCGATCTCGAAGACCGTGGTGCTCGCGGATGACTATCCCGAATCCGGCGTTGGCGAACTGTTCCAGTCTGCGCATCGGCTTGGACTGAAAGGCTGCACCGTTTACCGGGCGCAGGCACGTGCCGGAGTGATCGGGTCCGGCATGCCGGCCGCCGAGGGCCGACCGGGGTCCGCAATCCGTTGCTGCGAGATCAGTTGATCGTCTTGGAGGCGGGACTCGAGTTCGCGCTCTCGGCTCCGGTCGTGTCGTAGGCGCTGACCACGAAGTAATAGGTCGCCGGTGGCAGGTTGGATACGACTGCGCTCGTGAGGCTTTGGTTGGTCACTTCCACCAGATTGGGATAACTGCCGGCCGCGGTTCCGTAGCGGATCCGGTAACCATCGAGATTGGTCAGCGGCGAGCCATCGGTGCGTGTGGTCGGCGGCAGCCAGCTCAAGCTGGCGGCGCCAAGCGACGCCTGCTGAACTGCAATCGAAAACGCCGGCAGCGCAGCCGTGACCTGACCATCACTGACACTGATTGTGATATCCGGGTAGTTCCCGACCGTCCCTGCACCCGGTGCGCCGGTCAGCGCGCCGGTCGCCGCATTGAACGAGGCCCACGACGGCCTGTTCTTGATGGCGAAGCTCAGCGGGTCGCCGTCGGCATCGCTGGCTGTCGGCGCAAATGCGTAGACCTGACCCTCGCGTGCCGCCAGGGGCGGCGATCCATTGATCGTTGGGGCCCGATTGGCCTGACTGACGATGATGGAAAATGGCGCCAGCGAGGCGCTTGCCTGGCCGTCGCTGACACTGATGCGGATATCGACATATTCGCCAACCGAGCTCGACGTTGGCGTCCCGGAAAGCCGCCCGCTGGTCGCACTGAATGATGCCCATGGCGGCCGGTTCACGATGCTGAAACTCAGTGCATTGCCGTCCGGATCGGACGCCGTCGGCGTGAACGAGTAAATCAGTCCGGTCACGATGGAGCCCGGCGGCGTGCCTGAAATGATCGGCGCGCCATCTGACGGCGGCGGATCTTGAGCCGCAAGGCATCTCTTGCTCTTGCTATTGGAACTGCAATTCGCCGGTGCCGCTTCCGCAACGGAAGTCAACAACATCGCAGCGACCAGGAATGTGACTGCCCCGATGCTACGCGTCGTGATTCGAGATATCGTCTGCAGCTGGCACATGGCGACCACCCCGCTGGCATGTGACCGGGCTGTCGCTTGGCTTGCAGATAACGAGTGCCGCAGCGGCGCGAGTGCGCAGCTTCAAGTGGCAACCCCGCTATCGTGGGCCCGAAGGCCGACAGACCGGTGGCTTTGCGTCCCCGTCTTTCGACGGGTTTGCCGTGTTTCACTTTCGAGCTTTAATTATGGCGCCAAACGCACTCAGGACAATCGAAAACTGTCGCTGTTGACCGACAAACTGCGACGCAATTCGCCGCGGCAGCTCATGACGGCGCGGCGATTCCACATAACGCAGCCGCATCGCGTTTGTTGCGGGCTACTTCAACGGAGGGACAATCTTCTTGTGGTGGGGAAAGCTCGAAATCGGAGCCGGACGGCCGCAGAGAAAACCCTGCGCGTAACCGACGCCAATCCGGCGCAGCGTCTCGAGCACTTCCGGCGTTTCCACGCGTTCGGCGACGGTCTCGATGCCGATCGCCCTGCCGATTTGCACGATTGCCTCGACCATGCTGCGGTCAATCCGGTCGCTGGCCACATTCTGGACAAACTGACCGTCGATTTTCAGGAAGTGCACGGGCAGCGTCCGCAGATAATTGAATGACGAAAGGCCGCTGCCGAAATCATCCAGCGCGATCAGGCAGCCGCGGCTTGCCATCTCGCGCATCAGGTAGCTCGCGTGCCCGAGATTGGTGATCGCTGCCGTCTCGGTGACTTCGAAGCACAGCACCCCCGGTGTGGGTTCGTGGGTCTCCAGGGTCTCGATCAGGAACTCGAGGAATCCCGGGTCGGACAGCGTCGTGCCGGACAGATTGACCGCAACCGTGAATGTTGCCTGTTCGATGCCGTCCTTCGTGGAAGGCACGATGTCGCGCAGCACCTTCTCGAGGACCCAGCGATCCAGCGACGGCATCAGGTTGTAGCGCTCGGCCGCCGGAATGAACTCGTCCGGCAGCACCGTTTGGCCATTTTCATCCACCAGTCGCAGCAGCAATTCGTAATGCGGCCTGACATCGGGCGGGCCTGCGATGCGGACGATTGGCTGGAACACGACGTCGAGCCGGCCTTCGTCCCGGGCGTTCGTCAATCGCGACATCCAGCGCATCTCGCGGTGACGCGCCGAAGCACTCTCCGGATCGTAGACCTGTACGCGGTTGCGGCCACTGTCCTTGGCTGAATAACAGGCGATATCGGCTGCCGAGAGCAGCGTCGCGACGTTCTCGGCATGGTAGTTGATCTCGACGATGCCGATGCTGGCCCCGATCTGCAGCGAGTTGCTGCCCCAGTGGAATCGCAGCTCACGAATCGCCTGGCGTAGCGCGTCTGCAATCCGCAGCGCCTGTTCCGGTGTGCAGTGCTCCAGCAGCACACCGAACTCATCGCCGCCCAGGCGGGCCAGCACATCGTTGGCTCGTACGCGGGTCTGCAGCACGCCAGTCACCTGCCGCAGCAACTGGTCGCCGGCCGGATGCCCGCAAGTGTCGTTGACGACCTTGAACTGGTCCAGATCCACATAGATCATCGCGTGGCGGACATTGTGGTCGGCACGTGCACTTTCGAGCGCGGCATTGAGCCGGCTCTCGAATTCGCGCCGGTTGATCAGCCCGGTCAGCGTGTCGTGTGCCGCCTGGTAGGACAGCAGACGCTTCATGCGGCGTTCACGGCTGACGTCGCTGAATACCATGACCGCGCCAGCAGTCTTGCCATTGCGATCGCGAATCGGCGCGACGGTTGCCTGGATCGGCACTTCGGCGCCGCTCCGGCTCACCAGTACCGTTTGATCGGCAAGTCCGAGCGGCTCGCCGGTTACGAGGGCGTGGCTGACCGGGTCCTTGATCGGCGACAGACTGCCGTCGGTGACCAGCTTCACGATGTCGGTCACATTGCGGCCGCAAGCCTCGCTGGAGGCCCAGCCCGTCAGCTTCTCGGCGACCGGATTGACGTAGTCGATAGTGCCCGCGCGATCGGTGGTGATCACGGCATCGGCAATCGACTGCAGCGTGACCTCGGCGCGCTCCTTCTGTTCGTAGAATCGATGCTCGGCGCGCTTGCGCTCGGTAATATCGGTTACCGTGCCCTCGAAACCGATCGGCTGGTTGCGTTCATCCCGATTCAGCCGCGCATTCTCGGTGATCGTGATGATCGTTCCATCCTTGCGCTTCAGGTCGTATTCGGCCTCGACCAGCTCGCCTTCGGTGACCAGCCGGTCGATCAGCCGGTTTCTTGTCCCGGGGATGACGTACAGCGCCTCGGTCGAGCCGATGGCGCGCAGATCTTCCAGCGAGTCATAGCCCAGCATTTCGATCAGCGCGGGATTGGCCGACAGCAGATAACCGTCCAGCGTGACCTGGTAAACGCCTTCGACGACATTGTCGAACAGCCCGCGAAACCGGCGCTCACTCTCGCGAAGTGCGTCTTCGCTCCGGCGCCGCTCGATCGCGATGCGCGCGAGCTGGGCCATGCGACTGACGAGTTCGAGGTCGCGCCGCGAAGGCATGCGCGTGCGTTTCAGGTAGGTCGCAAAAGTCCCGAGGATCTTGCCATCGGCGGCCATGATCGGCGTTGACCAGCAGGCGTGCAGTCCCGCATGCATGGCTGCTGCGCGGCGATGCTCCCACAACGCGTCCTTGGCGATGTCCGGCACGATGATTTGCCGTTGCAGGGCAATCGCCGCGGCGCAGGATCCGAAGCGGATCTCCGCCGGGACATTGTCCATCAGCGCTACGTACTGGCGTGGCAAGCTGGGGCCCGCTGCGTGGACCAGGGTTTTCCGGACCGGGTCATACAAGCGGATGCAGCAGATGGCATCCGGCAGCACGCGCTCGACGACCTCGGTAATTGCGGTCAGCGCGCCGGACAATGGCTCGCTGGATGCAATCTTCTCGAACGCACGACGTTCCCCGGCCCCGATCAACTCGGCGCGCTTGCGCTCCGTGATGTCGGTGATGCTGGCGCGGATCAGGCTGCCCCTGGAACTGGGCAGCCGCACGAAGCGCACCTCACAAGGGGTGATGTTGCCTTCGGCATCCCGGTGCAGCCATTCGAACACCGGCGTGCCGCCGGACAACGCATCCTCGACATAGCCGCGGCTCACGCCGAAGGACGGAGTCCCATCGGCCTGCTCGGGCGGACTCACCGCCTCCGGCCCGACTGTCAGCAGCTTTTCGCGGGTCATCCTGAAGAATTCGGCCGCGTTCTCGTTGCAGTCCACGAAGTGGCCCGATTCCACGTCCAGCACGACGACCGCCTCGGGTGCATTCTCGACCAGAACCCGGTAACGCGCCTCGCTGTCTTTCAGCGCATCCTCGGCCCGTGATCGCTCGGCCGTGTCGCGCACGCAGATGATGTAGCTTGGGTGATGTTTGGTCAGCATCTTGCTGACCAGGACTTCGGCCGGCATCAGGTCGCCACGCTGGTGCCTCGCGACCATTTCGCGCGCCGCGAGGTCGTAGTGCGTGTTCTGCTGCGCCGCGGCCAGCGCGTCGAGTGTCGGGCCGATGCCGCCACCCGACGAGATCTGTGGCAACAGAGTATCCAGCGTGTGCGAAAGCACGTCTTGCTGCCGCACCCCGAAGAAGCGCTCAGCGGTGCGGTTCACGCTCTCGATGCGACCCTGATAGTCACAGGAAATGACGCCGTCCTTGACGTGATCGAGTATCGCCTGCAGTTTGGCAACGCTCTCACGCTCGAGCCGTTCCGTGATGACGCTCGCCTCGTCCGAAGCGAGCCGCATGACCGTCTCGAGACTGCTGCGTTCGCCTTCGAAGACTTCGTACTGGCGCGTGATGATCGAAAGCAGCTCGCGCAGCCGCAACTTGCCGGCCGTATCCGCTGCCTCCAGCAGCTGTCGCTCCAGCAACGGGTGAAGCTCTTCTGCATCTCGCTGCTGCTCGGGGACGGGAGCCGGGGCAGCGGCAGGCGGCCCGGCTGCCATTGGGGCAGGCACTTTCAGCCGCACAACCTTGTCGGGACCGCTCTTCGCCACCATGACCCCACGCAGGACTGCGCCGCACTCTTTGAATGCGACGTAATGCAGCCGATGCTATGGGAAGGAGTCCGCCGCGAACGTGACGCCGTTCCCGAATCCGCGGGGGTCAATCTGTGACAAGCAATGCGATATCGCGCCGCGCCGACCGCGGGAGCATTCGTCAGCCGGTTCTTTCGGCCCTCTTGCGCTGGCCTTCGTTCAGGTGACGCTTGCGCAGCCGGATGTTTTTCGGAGTCACTTCGACTAGTTCGTCGTCAACAATGTACTCCATCGCCTGCTCCAGGCCCATGCGCACGGGCGGCGTCAGCAGGACGTTTTCGTCCTTGCTCTGAGTGCGGATGTTGGTGAGCTTCTTGCCCTTCAGCGGATTGACGACCATGTCGCCTTCGCGGCTCGTTTCACCGACGATCTGGCCCTCGTAGACGAGGTCGCCAGGGCCGACGAACAGCCGGCCGCGTTCCTGCAGGTTGAAAAGCGCATAAGCCAGCACCGGGCCGCGGCCGTTGGAGATCATCACGCCGGCACTGCGCTCGGCAAGGTCCCTGTCCACCACAGGCCCGAAATGGTCGAACACGTGGTACATGAGTCCGGTGCCGCTCGTCATGGTGCGGAAATCAGTCTGGAATCCAATCATGCCGCGTGAGGGAATCCTGTAATCGAGCCGTACCCGGCCCTTGCCATCGGGAATCATGTCCACGAGCTCTGCGCCGCGCGCACCGAGCGCCTCCATGACCGCACCCTGAGCTGTCGACTCGATATCGACGGTCAGCAGTTCCCAGGGTTCGAGCCGTTGGCCGCCCTCTTCTTTCACGACGACGCGCGGGCGCGAAACCGCGAGTTCATAGCCTTCGCGGCGCATGTTCTCGATCAGGATGCCGAGGTGCAGCTCACCGCGTCCATAGACGACGAACCGGTCCGGATCGTCGGTCTCCTCGACCCGCAATGCGACATTGGCGAGCGTCTCGCGCAGCAGCCGTTCGCGCAACTGCCGGCTGGTGACGAATTTTCCTTCCTGCCCGAACAAGGGCGAGGTATTGGTCTCGAAGGTCATGCTGATGGTCGGTTCGTCCACGACGAGCGGCGGCAGCGCTTCCGGAGCTTCCGGATCGCAGATAGTGTCCGAGATCTTGGGCGCCTCGATACCCGAGAACGCGATGATGTCGCCGGCGCGAGCTTCCTCGGTTTCGATGCGCTCCAGTCCGAGGAAGCCAAACACCTGGCCCACGCGCTCGCTGCGAACTGCGCCATCACGACCGACGACTGCAATGGACATGCCGCGCCGGATGGTGCCGCGCCGGATCCGGCCGATGCCGATCGCGCCCACGTAACTCGAGTAATCGAGCTGGCTGATCTGCAGCTGCAAAGGCGCATTGACGTCCACATCCGGTGCCGGGCAGCGTGAAACGATCGTTTCGAAGAGCGGTGTCATGTCGGCGGCAAGGTGCGCCGGATCGAGTCCCGCTACGCCGCGCAACGCCGAGGTGTATACGACCGGGAAGTCGAGTTGCTTCTCGCTCGCGCCCAGCCGGTCGAACAGGTCGAAAGTCTGGTTCAGCACCCATTCCGGGCGCGCCTCGGGACGATCGATCTTGTTGATCACGACAATCGGCGCGAGCCCATGCTTGAACGCTTTCTGCGTGACGAAGCGGGTCTGCGGCATCGGACCGTCCACCGCGTCCACGAGCAGCAGCACACAGTCCACCATCGACAGCACGCGCTCGACCTCGCCACCGAAGTCAGCGTGGCCTGGAGTGTCCACGATGTTGATCCGGTAATCGCCCCAGCGGATCGCAGTGTTCTTCGCGAGGATCGTGATGCCGCGCTCGCGCTCGAGCGCATTCGAGTCCATCACACGTTCGGTCACGGGCTTGCGCGCATCCAGCGTGCCCGACTGGCGCAGCAGCTTGTCGACCAGCGTGGTCTTGCCGTGGTCGACGTGCGCGATGATCGCGATGTTGCGCAGATTCTGGATCACGGATTCGTATCGGGGTGAAAAAGGGCCGCGATCTTACACCAGTTCGCCGCACTCTCTCGAAGGCCCGGCGCCGGCCCAGGAAATCACTTCAGGTACTGCGGGCGAATCCGAACTTAACTTATTGTTTTATCGGTCAAATAAACAGGGTCGTTCGTGGCGCCTTCAGCGGGCCCATCAGCCGCCTGCAGAGCGGCCACACGGCCCAAAAAGGCCGGGGGGGCATGTGGTAGGCGGGACAACCGATCGCGGCCTACATCGAGCGTCACACGGGCTGTCAGGGACCCGCCGCAGCCGCCCGCGCAGTCAGTGCCGGGCTTGGGGCCGGATTCAGGACTGTTCCAGGGTCATGAGTTGCTCTTCCAGTTCGGCGACGTGGCGCTCCCAAAAGCGCACCTCGCCGAACCAGGGAAAGGCCTGCGGAAACGCCGGGTCGTGCCAGCGGCGTGCAAGCCAGGCCGCGTAATGAATCATGCGAAGCGCACGCAAGGGCTCGATCAACATCGTTTCCACCGGATCGAAGGTCGCGAATTGCGAATATCCTTCGAGGATGTCCGCAAGCTGGACACGCATCTCCGCCGCATCTCCCGCGAGCAGCATCCAGAGATCCTGGACTGCGGGGCCCGTCATGCAGTCGTCGAGATCCACGAAATGGGGGCCGGCCGCAGTCCACAGCACGTTGTTGCGATGGCAGTCACCGTGAATGCGCAGCAGCCTCAGCGGACCCGCCGCCTCGAAGCGCGCTTCCACGAGATCCAGCAATTCGCCCGCTACAAGTTCGTAGCGATGGGCAATGTAATCGGCCATGCGATCGCCATCCAGCAGATAGGCGACCGACTGGCGTCCCATGGCTTCCACCGAGAATCGTCCGCGATGCTCGAATCTTCGCGCCGCTCCGACCATGTGGATGCGACCCAGAAAACGCCCGATCCACTGCCGCTCATCCGGCGTGCCGAGTTCTGGCCATTGCCCGCCGCGCCGGGGATAGATCGCAATGCGAAACTCCCCGAACACCGGGACCGGGCCGTCGCCGAGTGCCTCGCGGCCCGCCAGTTCGAATGGTGCGATGACGGGAATTTCGGCGGCCGCGAGCTCGCGGGCGAACGCATGTTCTTCCGCGATGGCCTGATCCGTCCAGCGGCCCGGCCGGTAGAACTTGATGACGACGGGTTCAGCGTCCTCGACACCCACCTGGAAGACGCGGTTTTCGTAGCTGCCGAGGGCCAGCACGCGGCCGTCGCCGGCAAATCCCGCCGCCTCGACTGCGTCCACAATCAAATCTGGTGACAGGGTCGCAAACGTTGCGTTGCCTTCAATTGCTATCATCTTCCCAACATAACGCGGAGAACAGATGAGCACCATCCTGGTTACCGGCGGCGCCGGGTATATCGGCAGTCATGTCGCGCGCCAGCTTGGCGCGCGCGGCGACCGGGTGGTGACGCTCGACAACCTGTCGAGCGGCTTCAAGTCGGCCGTGCTGCAGGGCGAACTGGTGATCGGCAGTACTGGCGACGAGGCGCTCGTCGCGCGGGTGCTCGCGGAGCACAGTGTGGACACTGTCATGCATTTCGCGGCGCACATCATTGTTCCGGAATCAGTTGTGAATCCGCTCAAGTACTATCGCAACAACACCGCCAACACGCGGACCATGCTCGAGTGCTGCGTCGCCGCGGGGGTCCGGAATTTTGTGTTTTCCTCGACAGCCGCCGTCTACGGGATCCCCGCAGGCGGCATCGCGAGCGAGGATACTCCGACCGAACCGATCAACCCTTATGGCTGGTCCAAGCTGATGAGCGAATGGATGTTGCGCGATACGGCCGCCGCACATCCGATCCGGTACGTGGCACTCCGCTATTTCAACGTGGCCGGCGCCGATCCCGGCGGCCGCATCGGCCAGTCGACACCTGAAGCGACTCACCTGATCAAGGTGGCCTGTCAGCACGTCGTGGGCCGGCTCGATCAGGTGTCGGTCTTCGGCACGGACTACGACACCCCCGACGGCACCTGCGTGCGCGATTACATCCACGTCGAGGACCTGGCTGCCGCGCACCTGCAGGCGCTCGACTACCTGCGCGGCGGTGGCGCCTCAACGACGCTGAACTGCGGCTACGGCCATGGCTGCAGCGTCCGAGAGGTACTCGATGAGGTGGCGCGGGTCTCCGGCAAGAAATTGCGGGTCATGGAATCGCCGCGCCGGGCTGGCGACCCGCCCTGTCTCGTTGCAAAGGCCGACCGGATCCGAGAGGTACTCTCCTGGGTGCCCCGGCACCGAGACCTCAAGGGCATCGTGAGTTCGGCGCTGGCCTGGGAGCAAAGGCTCCTGCGCCAGCCGATGACCTGACGGTACCATACGCGGATGGCCATGCTTCGCCCACGGTCGCTGAGCGGGCTGCTCTCGGCAGCCCTGCTGCTGATCGTGCTGCCACTGACTGCAGCCGTTGTTTACGGCGCCATTCAGCTGCGCCAGCTTTCGCGCACAAGCGATATCCTCGTACGGGACAGCATCGCTCTGACCCAACAGACCCAGGTGCTGTTCCAGAATATCGCCGCCATGGAGCGCTCGGCGAGCCTGTATGGCGTGCTGGATGACCCGCGTCTGGCTGCCGCTTTCGACGCCAATCACCGCGCCTTCGCGCGCACGCTCGAACTGCTGGCTGTTTCGGGTCCGCCGCCCCAAGTCGCACGCGTGCGCGCCGCGGGCGAGACCGTGTCAACCCTGGTCCATGGCGCCATGGCCGAGGACCGGAGGAGCGCCCTGGTTGCTCGCTTCGACGTGCTTGGTGGCGAAGCCAATGAACTGGCCGACCAGACGCGCGAAAGTATTGATACCCGGCTCCAGGATGCCGAACGCCAGGCGGCGGCGACCCAGCAGTGGCTGCTGTGGGCCGTGATGGCGCTGGTCCCGGCTTCCATCGCCCTGGCCGCCGTCTTCGCGTTCTTCGTATTGCGGCCATTGCGCGCGATCGATCGCGCCATCAGCGATCTCGGCCGCGGCGCATTCTCGCGCTCCATTGCGATCAGCGGCCCCGCCGACCTGGCGGCGCTTGGCCGGCAGCTTGAATGGCTGCGTACGCGACTTCTCGAGATTGCCGTGGAGCGCAATCGCTTCCTGCGCCACATGTCGCACGAACTGAAGACGCCGCTTGCGAACATCCGCGAGGGAACCGACTTGCTGTTGGATGGCGCGGTCGGGCCGCTCGACGAAAACCAGCGGGAAGTGGCCTCGATTCTCAGGGACAACGCGCTGCGCCTGCAGCGCCTGATCGAGAATCTGCTGTCGTACAGCGCCTGGCAATCGCAATCGAGCACGGTTGAACGTTCCCAGTTCCGTCTCAGCTCGCTGGTCGGAACCGTCGTCGACAGCCAGAGGCTGTCGCTGGCCGCGCGGGACCTGACACTCGACCTGCAGGTCGTGGATGTGAACCTGGTGGGCGACCGCGCGAAGCTCAAGCTGGTGCTCGACAACCTGCTGTCGAATGCGCTCAAGTTCACGCCCCGTGGGGGAACCATCCACCTGCACGCTTACTCGGATGGTTCGACGACGATCATCGACCTGGCCGACAGCGGCCCCGGCATCCCGCCCGAGGAACGCGAAAAGGTCTTCCAGCCCTTCTACTCGGGTCCGACGCCGCAGGGCGGCCCGCTGAAAGGAACCGGAATCGGGCTCTCGGTGGTGCGCGAATTCGTCCACGCCCACGGCGGCACGGTCCAGATTGTCGACGGCGAATTCCCGGGCGCTCACCTGCGGATTCGGCTGCCGACCCTGGCCTCGAAAGGTGCGGCGCATGCGGCATGAGCGTCTGACGGCCTTTCTGGTGGCCGCGGCACTTGCGACCGGATGCAGTGCGGTCGACGACTGGACGGGCCTCAAGCGCCGCAAGGAAACGCCTTCGGCGCCGGTCACCGACGATGGCCAGATCGTCGCTGGCTATCTCGCGACCCTGGAGCGGCTCGGTCGTGGCGGTGCCGCCGAACAAGCTGAGATCCTGCAGGTCACGCGGGCCGCCTATCTTGCCGACCCGTCCACCCAGCACCGGCTGCGCTACGCATTCGTACTGGCAGTACCCGGGCATGCGGCCACCGACGCCGAGGGCGCGAGATCGCTGCTTGGCGAGGCGCTCTCGACGCCGGAGACGCTGCTGCCATCCGAACGGGCGCTGGCAGAACTGATGGTGCGCGAACTCGATGCGCGTCTGGCACTTTCCCAGGAGAACGCAGCCTTGCGTAACGCAGCAAGCACAACGGACCGCGACCGCATCGCCAGCCTGAGCCGGCGCCTGCAGCAGGAATCCGCCGAAAAGGATCGCCTGCGACACGACCTCGAGGAGGCGCAGGCCAAGCTCGAAGCAATTGCCGCAATGGAAGGCGGTGCGGTCGAGCGCAAACCATGAAGACTCAGCTGGGTCGTCGTCCGCGCGTCGTCCTGGTGGACGATGATCCGGGGTTACTGCGCCTGCTCACCATCCGGCTACGCTCCGAGGGCTTTGAGGTAGCAGCCTGCGAAAGCGCTCCCCAGGCCCTGACGTCGGTGCCCCGCTTCCATCCGGACGTTCTGGTGACCGACCTGCGCATGAAAGACAAGGACGGCATTGCCCTCCTGAAAGAGCTGCAGGGCCGCTACCCGGCACTGCCCGTGATCCTGCTGACGGCGCACGGCACGATCCCGGACGCCGTGACGGCGACCAAGAGCGGCGCCTTTGCTTTCCTGACCAAACCCGTCGAGAAGGACCAGTTGCTCGAGCAGATTGAAAACGCGCTGAGGGTGTCAGGCTTCGCGAGCGTCAACGAGGATTGGCGGGCCGGCATCATCACGCGCAACCCGGTCATGGAGGACCGGCTGTCGCAGGCGCTGATGGCGGCCGGCTCCGACGCACCCGTGCTGATCGTCGGCCAGCCGGGAACCGGAAAGGCACAGCTGGCGGCAGCGATTCACCAGGCCAGCAGCCGGCGTGGCGCGCGATTCTCGACCCTGTCCTGTGCAATCGCGACGAACGAAACCTTGCAGGCGGCCCTGCAGGGGCGGCGCAAATCCGACGACCCGCCGCCGCCGCCCGAGGCGCCCGCCGGAACGTTGTACCTGGATGAGGTCGCGGACCTGCCCCTCGATCAGCAGATCACCCTGAACGGCCTGCTGGACCACGAGCAGACCCGGGTAATCTCCGGCACGGCCAGGAACCTGTCCGAGCTGATCAGCCGCGGCCGGTTTCGCGAGGACTTGTACTATCGGCTCAGCGTCAGTCGCATCGACCTGCCACCGCTTTCGCAACGGCGTGACGACGTCCCCCTGCTGGCCGCGCATTTCCTCGATGAGCTGGCGCGCCAGTCCGGCGAACGTCACTTGCTCGCACCGGAAGCCATCGAGTTGCTGATGGTCAGTGAATGGCCTGGCAATGTCCGGCAACTCGCCACGCTGCTGCAGCATGCGGCCTCGCTCGCGACCGGCCCGGTCATCAGCCTGGAACTTGTACAGCGGGCGCTCGGCACCGGCACGGCGCCGCCGGTCTCGACATTTGACGAGGCCCGCGACGAGTTCATGCGCAATTACCTGGTGCAACTGCTGCAGATCACCAGGGGAAATGTCACGCAGGCGGCCAAGCTGGCGGGCAGAAACCGCACGGATTTCTACAAGCTGCTTGCGCGCTACGGGCTGCAGTCCGAGGAGTTCAAGACCCGTTAGCAGCTGTGACAGCAGCCCGGTGCCGGGCGGCACGCGCGATCTGCGCTAGTCGGTGGCGCGGCTGCCGCGACCCCGCCGCCGTTCACGCGCCAGATAACCGCGCGCATCCATCGTGTGATGGCGCCGGTCATCGCCGTCGCGCCGGTCTTCGAAGTGGACAAACCGACACGTGCATGACTTGGCATCACAGGCGGGCAGCGGAAGCTTCGGCGCCTCTGCCGACAGGTATCGACGGCCCTTGTGCTCGGCCACCGCCTTGCAGGAGACCGCCCCCGGCGCTATGCCGACGGCGTGGTAGGGATTGACGACGCGGCGATGCTCCATCGGTTTGCCCGACAGGCGTACTTGTACGTTGATCTTCCTGCGCAGGAACCAGTTCGTGAATATTTGAGCCATGCCCGCGCCCCCGCGTGCTCCCGCTAATCTTAACGGCATCACGCTATCTATTGTCCAACAATCGGTGAATATGTCACACATTCGGGATGCGCACTGGCGCTTCGGCCGGCCCCTCGACGACTATGGCGGTGAAATGACACTCCTTGCCAGTTCGGCGAAGCCGAAATCCGGCGATTTACGGATCGAGACCCTGCGCGGGCTCGCAATCCTGGCAGTTGTCGCACACCACGCCACGATCGGATTGGGCGACGCGCTTCTTTTGGCCGGACTCCCGAAGTCGATCATCGGTGAATTGGCCGGAGACCAGGATGGGCTTCTGCAGGCGTTGCGTATGCCCTTGTTTACATTGATGTCGGGCTGGGTCTACGCGCTCAAGCCTTTTGGTGTGGCGACACGCCTTGCCTTCCTGCAGGGCAAGATACGTCGAATCCTGCTACCTCTTGTCTTCGTCGCGTCGGCCACCTACTTCTTTCAGCTGGCTATCAACGGTCAATACCCGATGCTGGCGGGAGCAAATTCACGACCGGTGCTACCCCATGAGTTCTGGTTGCTCTGGTTCTACCGGTATGGACATCTTTGGTTTCTTCATTCATTGCTGGTGATCTTCGGCGTCATTGCAGTCATTGACAACGCTGGCTGGATGCGTTCTGTCAGGCAATGGTTATTCTGGGTAGCGATGGCGGCTATCTTGCCGTATTTATTTAAGGGCGGGAATTTCTGGAGTCTGAATAAGGTTCCAGACATCCTGGTGTTCTTTCTGGCCGGCGTGGGAATCAACCGATTCAGCTTCCTCTGGAAGAGACCGGCCGTTGTCCGTTGTGCATGGGTCGGGTTTGTTGCGGCCATGTCCGTTCATGTGTACTGGAAACTCGCCGGAGAAACGTTTGATCCCTGGCCGCACTTTGTGCTCGCCGGTACCCTTGGGCCAATCTGCCTGCTGTCACTCGATTTCGTCTTTCGACCCCTGGTCTGGCTCGGCGGTTACAGCTACACGATATATCTGTATCACAACTTTGGATTCGCGCTCCTTCGCCCGTTTAACAAGTACCTGGATTCCGTACTCGTGCAGTCCTGGTGGCTTGTTGCGATGATCGTGGCCGGGCTCGGCTTGCCGATCGTCATCGATCGCGTCGTCGCGGGCATCCCGTATGTGAGGACCCTGGTTCTGGGCCGCAAAGCGGTCGAGACAAGAAACCAGACGGGCTGACTTCCGTGAGATTCCTGGCCCACGCCAAGCCGATGCAGGACATTACACAGACGTCAATGCCCCCGCACCACCGACGGCAGATCCACTAATTGCGCCATTCGCGCGCGGACGAGGCCGAGATCCGCCTCAGTCGTAGCCCAGTTCGTGCGCCGCAGGATCAGGTCGTCCTGGCAATGAACGGCTTCTTCCTCGATCACGCGCCGCAGCGCAATTTGGGCAACCTTGGAATCCGCCTCGAGAAACTTCCTGGCACCGATCAGGAATTCGGTAGCCGACGATAACGGATGCTGCAACACATCGTCCGCACCCACACCCTTCACTCCCATCATTGCCAGTGCCTGGCGACCGACGTTCTGCGCTGTCGTGAACTTTACACCGGAGACGCTGTAGAGCCGCTTCACGCCTCCTGCCTTGCCGTGGTCCTGCAATACCTCGCGCTTCACGAGCGTATTGCCGCCCGCGACGGTGGCTGGCAGCAAGCCTGCGAATACCCGCCGCACATTTCCCAAACCGGCATTGAGCCCCGGGATGGCCTGGTTCAGCTCGGCCAGGACTTCCAGGATTTCGGCTTCCGTTGCGACAGCCTCGGTCGTATCCGCGGGGCGCGGCAGGTGCCTGGTGCCCACCAGCAGAGTTCCACTCTGCGGTATTACAAACAGGACCGCCGCACCGGCCTGCGGCGGCGCCACCGCCAGCGCAGCCTCTGTCGGCAAGGCAAGGTCGAGCAGCACGTTGAAAGCCAGCGAAGGCCGGAATATCCGTTCCGCATCCCCGCCCCTGCCGCGGGCGAAGTGCCGAAGCTGCGGACCCGCACAGTTGACCACTGCACGGGCCGCAATTGAGTGCTCTGAGCCCGAAATCCGGTCACGAAGGCGGATGCCGCGCGCAGCGGCGCCGTCGGTCACGATTTCCAGCACCGGCGCGTAATTGAGCGCCACCGCACCAACGCGACAGGCATCGC